>JAESGA010000027.1_pt1 | contig 263447 bp, 247 predicted proteins | sample 9269521 | NCBI WGS metagenome assembly JAESGA01 (sample SAMN14514842, study PRJNA621658) | algae metagenome | isolation source: Aphanothece saxicola GSE-SYN-MK-01-06B and co-occurring heterotrophs from... | place: USA: Grand Staircase Escalante National Monument, Utah | collected 2006-04-15 | reverse complement strand
AGGCGCGGAATTCGCCGAAATACTTCGTGATCGCCGCCGTCAGCGTCGTCTTGCCATGGTCAACGTGGCCAATCGTGCCAATGTTGACGTGCGGTTTGTTCCGTTCAAACTTTGCCTTTGCCATGTCTTCGGGCCTTCGGATTGGGGGGCCGCAGGCGGCCCTGTGCTACTCGGGCGGCGAATTAAGCCGCCAAGCGGGGAAAATCAAGCGGGAACGGCAGCATTTGCTGCCGACGTCTTACCGGTCTCCCGACGGTCTGGCCGCAGGCGCCAGTTCGGGCGGCTTCGGGGGCAGGCCGAACCATTCCGGATTGTCCAGGAACCATTCCTCAACCCGCTTCACCGCGTTGTAGGACAGCGCTTCCATCTGTTCCTTGCGATTGCGCGTCAGACCCGTTCCGATCACCGTCTCTCCGGACAGGCTTTCGAACACGGTGAACTGCTTGCCCTCGGCGTTCAATTTCTGCTGGGCCGCGTCGTCCCAGACATTGGCCGTGATCACCAGCACCGACTTGGGCGCCGCCACCACCGGAATGCCGGGCGGGGCCAGCGCATAGCCATCGACCGAGATGCCGACGTTGTAAAGCTTCGTCCCCTCATAGCGGCCAAAGCGATCATCGACGGCTTTCTTCATCACCGTCTCCCACTCTTCCACGCTGGCATCACGCGAAATCGGCACCTTCTGCACATTGTCAGCCACAACGATGTTCAGCCCCAGCGCAAAATCCCCCAGTGGAACCGGCGGCTCCTCCAGATCGTTTGCGCCGCAGCCCGCCAGCGCGGCAAACCCGATGAAAAAGGCCATTTGGCGAAGGATCAGCATGTGGTCTCCCGTCAGTCATGGCCCGCAGGCCTTTGATCACCCGATATCTGTTGCAAGGGCGGTGCGCAACGGTCGCACTTTGCCCAATGCATCGCGCCGCCTATCTCTGTCAGACAAGGAACCGGAGGCAGACATGACCGCCCGCGCCGATATAACCGCCGCCACCCCCGCCGGGTTCCCCGTTCGGGTCCCTCTGGCGACCGAACCGCTCGGCATCTTCGGCACCCTGCGCGCCGGTCGCCGCAACGTGCTTGAACTGATCCCCGAGATCGCCACCCATGCGCCGATCATCTCGAACACGCGGGGCAAGCGCTGGCACATGATCCTCGATCCCGATGCCCTGCGCCGCGTCTTGCGCGACCGGGTGGAGGATTACCCCAAATCAGATGTCACCAAGCTGATCCTCGGCCCCGGCATCGGCAAATCCCTGTTCATCGCCGAAGGTCAGGAATGGCTCTGGCAACGCCGCACCGCCGCGCCCGTCTTTTCCCATCGCAACGTCGCCGCCCTCGCTCCAGTGATGACCGCCGCCGCCGAACGCGCATCCGACCGCTTTGCCGCCGCCACGGGCCGCGCTGCGGATGCCTTCGATGAAATGGTCACCGCCACTTTCGAGGTGATCTCAGACGTCACCTTCTCGGGCGGCGACGGGTTCGACCGTGACGCCGTCCATCGCGCCATCGACGCCTATATCTCGCAAACCGCCAAGGTCTCGCTGCTCGATATCATCGGCGCGCCGCCATGGGTCCCGCGCCCCTCTCGCATGGTGGCCGGCTCCGGCCTGCGCGACATGAAATCCGTGGCCGACGCCGCCATCACCCGCCGGCGCGCCAGCGGCAGCCCCGGCATCCCCGATCTGCTCGATCTGCTGATGGCGGGCGAAGATCCGAAATCCGGCCGCAAGATGACGACCGAGGAGTTGCGCGACAACCTCCTCACCTTCATCGTCGCGGGCCATGAAACCACCGCCCTTACCCTGTCTTGGGCGCTCTATCTTTGTGCTTTCGATCCTGCCGTTCAGACCCGCGCCCGGAACGAGGCGCAGGCCCTTCTCGGCGACCGCGCGGCAACCGCGGCGGATGTCGCCAGCCTGCCCTATATCCGGCAGGTGATCGACGAAACCCTCCGCCTTTACCCGCCCGCAGCGTTCTTGTCGCGCACGGCACGGGCGGATGATGAGCTTTGCGGTCGTCCGGTCAAACGCGGCGATACGGTCATCTTGCCGATCTACGCCCTGCACCGCCATCACAGCCATTGGCCCGATCCCGACCGTTTCGATCCCGAACGCTTTGCCCCCGGCCACCAGACCGACCGCTTCACCTTCCTTCCCTTCGGCGACGGTCCCCGCATCTGCATCGGCGCAAACTTCGCCATTCAAGAGGCGGTCATCATCCTCGCCACCCTGCTCGCCCGCTTCCGGTTCTCCCTGATCCCCGGCAAGACCCCGAAACCCGTGATGATCCTCACCCTGCGGCCCGAGGGCGGTGTCTGGCTTGGGGTAGAGCCTGCGTAAAATCAACCGCTTGGTACCTTTGCAACGGCGGACAAGCTTTTTCGTCCCCTGCACGCGGAAGGCTTGCAAACCGCGCGCTCCAGACTAGCCTTTATCGGGAATGGGGCGGCGGCGTTGGCCTTCCTTGCTTACCGTTCGTGTGCAGTAACGAGTGCGTCCGCGACGAATTTCCTTGTCGCGGACGGTTCGCACCACAAGGCGCGCTCAGCCGCAGATCTTTTTCAACGCCTGCCACTCCGCATCGCTCAGCACTGGCCGCTCAGCAGCCCCGCCCGCGCCCCGCGCCGCCTCGGCGCGGTTGCCGCTTGCCGGATGGGTGGACAATATCTCCGGCACATCCGCGCCCATCCCCTCGATCCGTTCAAAGAACGCCGCCAGCCCCTCGGTGCCGATCCCGGTCCGCGCCAGCAGGGCAAAGGCGAAAGCATCCGCCTTTGCCTCCGCCTCGCGCGTATAAGATGCGCTCAGGATATGATCGCCCAAAAGCCCGATCACCGTGCCCCCCGTCACATCGCCCAGCACCAGCGACAATATCCCCGCCGATCCGGCAGACCGAAACGCCAGCCGCGTTGGATCTCGCGCCTCCACATGGCCGATCTCATGCGCCAGCACGCCCGCCACTTCCTCGGCCGATTCCGCTTCATCCAGCAGCCCCCGGATGATCACCACCTGCCCCCCCGGGGCGGCAAAGGCGTTCAGCATCTCATGGTTGAACACACTCAGCTCAATGTCATAGCGCAGCCCCTGCCCCTCGGTCAGCCGCCGCTCCATCTTCTCCAGCGCGGCCAGACCATCGGGCGCAGAACAGGCCAAAGGCTCATCGCCACCCAGAAACCCCTCGATCTGCCGGATTACCGCCTGCCCGAAGGCCACTTCCTGCTCCAGCGGCAGGTTATCCGCCAGCCGGTCGGAAATCCGCGGCAGGAACACGAACAGGATTGCCGCCAGCGCAACGGCGGCCAGCGCAACCCGCGTCGCGATCTTCGCGCCTGTCCCCTGCTTCAGGTCACGCCGCGCCAGATGCGGCGCCGCAACACGCACCCATCCCGCCAGCGCCCCATCTGCCAGAACCAGCCGCGCCGGATCATGCGGCAACTCATCCCCGCCCTCTATCAGCAGGGCAAGCACCATCCCCTCGCCCTCGATCTGACGCAGCCGATCCACCGGCCAGACCTCGCCGCCGAACCGCAAGGCCCGCCCGTCTGGGGCCACCTCCACAACAACCGCCTGCCGCCGCGCGCTCTGGCCATCAAACCAGACGGCCTCTTCTGGCGCGGGCAGCATCAGAACGCCCCGCCGATATCCAGCGCATCCGCCAACCCTTCGGCATCCGCGCCGCCATCTGCCACCCGCTGCCGCACCGCGTCCAGCGCCTGCACCCCGGTAACCGTCACGCTGTCCACGAAATGGGCCAGTATCGGTTGGCTGATGAACACCAAGGACAGCGCCCCGAACGCCGTCAGCAGGACCAGATAAAGCACCACGCCCAGCGCCGCGAACTCCAACTGCACAAGCTCGCTCGCCTCCTCGATCCCAATCATCATCGCCCCCAAAGGCGCAAAGATCACGGCCGAGGCAACGCCGCCCAACAGACCCACGATCAAGACACCCTTGATGTACAGCCAGACCACAGATCCCGCCCGCGGCTCGGCCCGGAACCCAAGCCCGCCTTCCATCTCTTTATGCGCCATCAGATAGCCAAAGGCGCGCACGCGATAGATCACCAGCCCCACCAGCCCCCAGATCGCACCCAGCACGCCCAAAAGCCCGGACATCCAATCCTCGCCCAGCGCCCCGAAGACACCTGCCGCCACGATCATCCCCATGCCCACGATCACATGGAAATACGCCCGGTACAGCCCCGTCCACTTGCCGCCTTGCCGGAACCGCGCCCCGCCATACCACGTCCGGTCGGTCATGTAGGCCTCCAACCGAAATGTCATCAGCGGCCACAGCAGCCCCAGCGTCAGCACCGTCAGCACCAGATAACCCAGCGCCCGGATGACATAGCCACCCGCCGCGTTGTCCATCGCAAAGCGAATGCCCCGAAACCGCGTTCGCGCCAGCTTGTACCTCCGCGACCGATAGGCCGCAAAGATCATCAGGGGCAGCACAGCAAGGAAAGACAGCGCAATCGAAATCCCTTGCGCGATCTCCTCCATCTCCGACTGCGGGTCGAACACGAACCGGATACCTACGGAAAACAGGATCAACTGGACCACTGCCAGATAGACAGCCAGCACCACCACCGCCATCAGGAACCCCAGAAACATCTCCAGCCCGGTCCCTGTAAACTCCATCGCGTCATCACCGACGCGCAGCTTGCTCCAGACATGCCGCCGTATCCGCGCCTTGCCCCAGAACCGATAGATGCCCAGCGTCACCAGCCCCAGCATCCCCGTGCCCAGCGCCAGCGGAAACAGCTTCGCCGCATCCCCCCGATACTCCACCTTCAAATCCGAAACAGCGGGGTGATCCATCGCAACCATCCTGAAAATACAATCAGTTAAATCTGTTATCCCTCGGGAATCCCCTCGGCGCCATCTTGCCCGCGCCCGCCCGCGGCCCGGCCCATTCCGCCAGATCCGCCTCGGTCCGCGTCCGCCCGGCCGGGTCTTTCCACGTCAACCCTTCGGCCAGCGTAAAGGTCGTCGCATCCGACAACCCGCCGTCCTTGTATTTCTGCAACCGCACGCCCTTGCCCTTGGCCATCTCGGGCAATTCCACCAGCGGGAACACCAGCAGCTTGCGGTTATCCCCCACCACGGCAACCGTATCCCCGGCCACCCGGCGGCAAAGCGCGGTCTTTACCCCGTCGCGCACCGTCAGCACCTGCTTGCCCGCCCGCGTCTGCGCCAGCACCTCTTCCGATGGTACAACAAACCCGTCGCCCGCGGTCGAGGCCACCAACAGCTTTTCGCCCGCGCGATAAATCATCAACTCGATGATCTCCGCCTCATTCGGCAGATCGACCATCAACCGCACAGGCTCGCCCATGCCCCGCCCACCGGGCAGGTTCGCCCCCAGAAGCGTGTAGAACCGCCCGTTCGATCCCACCAAAAGGATCTTGTCCGTCGTCTCGGCGTGGAACAGGAATCGCCCCTCGTCGCCGTCCTTGAATTTCACATCGGTATCCAGCCCGACATGCCCCTTCATCGCGCGAATCCAGCCCATCTTGGAACAGATCACGGTGATTGGTTCCCGCTCGATCATCGCCTCGAACGGCACGTCCTCAGTATCGCCCATCTCGGCGAATGCCGTGCGCCGCGCGCCACCCTTGCTGTCTTTGCCGAACTGCTTGCGGATCGCCTCAAGCTCCACACCCACCTGCTTCCACTGCCGCCGGTCGCTTTCCAACAGGTCCGCCAAATCGGCCCGCTCCTTCATCAGCGCGTCGCGCTCGCGGATCAGCTCCATTTCCTCCAGCCGCCGCAAGGATCGTAGCCGCATGTTCAGGATGGCTTCCGCCTGCACCTCGGTCAGCTCCCCCTCACTTTCGGGGGGGCCGACATAATCCTTCTCTGACATCGCGCGCTTGTGGTCTTTCGACCAATCCTCGGCCATCAGCGCGCGCTTGGGATCATCGTCATAGCGGATGATGTCGATCACCCGGTCCAGGTTCAGGAAGGCGATGATGAACCCTTCCAGCACCTCCAGCCGGTGGTCGATCTTTTCCATCCGGTGCAGCGACCGGCGCTGCAACACATCGCGGCGATGGTCCAGAAACGCCCGCAGCACCTCTTTCAACGAACAGACCTTCGGCACCTTGCCGTCAATCAGCACGTTCATGTTCAGGCTGAAGCGGATCTCCAGATCGCTGTTCTTGAACAGCATCCCCATCAGCATGTCCGGCTCCACTGTCCGCGTGCGCGGCTCCAGCACCAGCCGCACGTCTTCGGCGCTTTCATCCCGCACATCGGCAAGGATGGGCACCTTTTTGGTCTGGATGATCTCGGCCAGCTTTTCGATCAGCTTGGATTTCTGCACCTGATAGGGGATTTCCGTGACAATGATCTGCCACATCCCGCGCCCCAGATCCTCCACCTCCCATTTCGCGCGCAGCCGGAACGACCCCCGCCCCGTGCGATAGGCGTCAAGGATATTGCCCCGCGGCTCCACCAATACCCCGCCCGTCGGGAAATCCGGCCCCGGCACGAAACCCACCAGCTCATCATCGCTGATCCCCGGATTGCCCAGCATCGCATGGCAGGCCCCGATCAACTCATCCAAATTATGCGGCGGGATGTTCGTGGCCATCCCCACGGCAATCCCGCTCGATCCATTGGCCAGCAGGTTGGGAAACGCCGCCGGCATCACCACGGGTTCTTCCAGCGTGCCGTCATAATTCGGGCGGAAGTCCACGGCGTTTTCCGCCAGCCCTTCCATCAGCGTCTCGGCAATCGCCGTCAGCCGCGCCTCGGTGTATCGGCTGGCTGCCGGGTTATCCCCGTCGATATTGCCGAAATTCCCCTGCCCATCCACCAGCGGATAGCGGACGTTGAAATCCTGCGCCAGTCGCGCCATCGCGTCATAGATCGCGGCATCGCCATGCGGGTGATAGTTCCCCATCACATCGCCGCTGATCTTCGCCGATTTGCGGAATCCCCCCGTCGCCGTCAGCCGCAACTCCCGCATCGCATAAAGGATGCGCCGATGCACCGGCTTCAACCCATCCCGCGCATCGGGCAGCGCCCGGTGCATGATGGTCGACAGCGCATAGGTCAGATACCGCTCGCCGATCGCGCGGCTCAGCGGTTCAGACAGCTCAATGGGCTCGATCTTGGGGGTATCAGGCGTGTCAGACATGGATGTTGTGTAATTCGCCGCGCGCCATCGGTCCAGCCGAAACCACCGACGACTCCACCATTGGCCACACCCTGTTCAGACAATGGTCGAACGTGCAAATTTTCACACCGACTCAACTGCAAGCCATGCTATGGCAAACTCCATTCCAGCGTGTGAGTCGGGTATTAACCATGTTTCGCTATCTTGTCGTTTTCGGTGCAACTTTCTACGTGGCCCTTCTGATTGGCGGCGAAGATCGCGGACAGCAGCGCATGGGTCTGCAAGGGGCCTATGATGTGGCTCTGGCCCCGGCCCTGCCCACTCCAGAGCCAGAAACCGACACTCAGATCGCCGCTACCCCCGCCGCACCGACGGACACGCTGCGTATCCTGCCTGCACCCGACCGCGCCACAATCCAACCTGCAAGCTTGACTAACGCGGCACCGGAACCCGCCTTCAACGATTTCAACAATCCGACTGTTACCCTTCGCTACATCACCGCGGATGCCGCCAACGTCCGCGACGCCGCCAGCCGCACCGGATCAGTGATCGATCGCGTCGAACGCGGCGAAATCGTGCAACTGGTCGAAGTTGTCGGTGATTGGGTCCATATCCGGATCGAAGGTGACGGGATCGATGGCTTCGTACACAGCCGCCTGATCTCGTCTGACGCGCCCTCCCTCTCCACCCTGTCGCTCGGGCCGTCCGGCGACTGATAATCCCGCCATTGCCAAAACGCCCGGCCTGCCGCTAAATCATTCTCAAAGCAGCAGAATAAAAAACAGGCAGCAGGCACATGCGTTCCATCCTCATCACCGGATGCTCTTCGGGCATCGGCTACGACGCCGCACATGCCCTCAAGGCACGCGGCTGGCGCGTTTTTGCCACCTGCCGCCAGCAGGGCGATTGCGACCGCCTCATCGGCGAAGGGCTGGAAAGCTTCCCCCTCGACCATTCCGATGAATCCAGCCTCGCCGCAGCCGTCGATGAAACGCTTTCCCGCACCGATGGAAAGCTGGACGCGCTGTTCAACAACGGCGCCTTCGCCTGCCCGGGTGCGGTCGAAGACCTGCCCCGTGGCGCGCTTCGGGAAATTTTCGAGACGAACTTCTTCGGTTATCACGACCTCACCCGCCGCCTGATCCCCACTTTCCGTGCCCAGGGACATGGCCGCATCGTCAACTGTTCCTCTGTCCTCGGTCTTGTCGGCGCAAAATGGCGCGGTGCCTATGTCTCCACCAAGTTCGCGCTGGAAGGGTTGTCCGATGTCCTGCGCCTTGAAATGCAAGGCACTGGGATCGACGTCATCCTCATCGAACCCGGCCCCATCGGCACCCGCATCCGCCAGAACGCCATTCCACACTTTGAGAAGTGGATTGATTGGGAAAACTCCGCCCGGCGCGAGGAATACAGCACCCTTCTGGACCGGCTCTACAAACCCGACGCCAAGAAAGATCGGTGGGAACTCCCCGCCGCCGCCGTCACGGCCAAACTGATCCACGCCATCGAATCCCCCCGCCCCCGCGCGCGCTATTACGTCACCACCCCCACCCACCTCGCCGGGTTCTTCAAACGCATCCTGCCCACCCGCCTGCTCGACCGCGTCATTGCCAAGGGCTGACAAAAGGGCAAATTCCCCAACCCGGCAAATTGCCCTTTGGCTTTTCCGCCATTCGCCCCTAGATCACCCGCAGCGCATCAGGGGGAACCGCCATGCTGTCAGACCCGCTTTTCATCGTCGCCGCGATTGCCGCTCTTGCGGTGCTGGCCATTTTGATGATCGGCATCGGCGGTTTCGCCAAGGGCGGCGATTTCAACCGCAAGCACGCCAACCGCATCATGCGCTACCGCATCATCGCGCAGGCCGTGGCCGTGATCCTGATCGTCGCTTTCGCCTATCTGCAATCCAAGAGGTAACCGATGGTCGTCCTGTCCAAGATTTATACAAAGACCGGCGACGCCGGCGAAACTGCGCTCGGCAATGGCGCCCGCGTGGCCAAGCATGCCACCCGCGTCTCGGCCTATGGCACCGTGGATGAAACCAACGCCACTGTCGGCCTCGCCCGCCTGCATGCCGATGCCGACATGGACGCCGCCCTTGCCCGCATCTCGAACGATCTTTTCGATCTGGGGGCCGATCTCTGCACCCCCGACATGCACCTTGACGAAACCCTTCCCTACACTCCCCTTCGGATGCAAGAGGCACAGGTCATCCGGCTGGAACGCGAAATCGACGTGATGAATGCCAAGCTGCAACCGCTCCGCTCGTTCATACTGCCGGGCGGCTCACCCTTGGCCACCTACCTGCACCTCTGCCGCACCGTCTGCCGCCGCGCCGAACGCCTCACCGTCGAACTCGCCACCATGGAATCGGTTAACCCCGAGTCGGTGAAATACCTCAACCGCCTGTCCGACTGGTTCTTTGTCGCAGGCCGCATTGCCAACAACGACGGCAAGGATGATGTCCTCTGGGTGCCCGGACTCACCCGCGAAGGCTGACCCTGCGGGAAAACGCGACGTCCCGACGCGGTTTGCTGTCGTATTTGGTCTGTTGCAACCCGGTCGGACGGTCTAGTTACGCTACCGAGAGCTTGGGATAAGGTCCGCGCTGCCGGACCGGCAAAAGGAGATACGCGATGAAGGTGCTCGTGCCTGTCAAACGTGTGATCGACTACAACGTGAAGGTCCGCGTCAAGGCGGATGGCACGGGCGTCGATCTCGCCAACGTCAAGATGTCGATGAACCCCTTCGACGAAATCGCCGTCGAAGAGGCGATCCGCCTGAAGGAAAAGGGCATCGCCACGGAAATCATCGTCGTCTCCATCGGCGTGAAGCAGGCGCAGGAAACGCTCCGCACCGCGCTCGCCATGGGCGCCGACCGCGCCATCCTGATCGAAGCCACCGACAACGTTCACACCGACATTGAACCCCTTTCCGTCGCCAAACTGCTGGCCGCTGTGGTAAAGGAAGAAGGCCCCGGCCTCGTTCTCTGCGGCAAGCAGGCGATCGACAATGACATGAACGCCACCGGCCAGATGCTTTCGGCCCTGCTCGGCTGGTCGCAGGCGACCTTCGCCTCGGAACTGGCCATCGACGGCGACACCGCCACCGTGACGCGCGAAGTCGACGGCGGCCTGCAGACCATCGCCGTCAAGATGCCCGCCATCGTGACCGTCGACCTGCGCCTGAATGAGCCGCGCTATGCCTCGCTGCCCAACATCATGAAGGCCAAGGCCAAGCCGCTCGCCGCCAAGACGCCCGCCGATTATGGCGTCGACGTGACCCCGCGCCTGTCGGTCGTGAAAACCGTGGAACCCGCAGGCCGCAAGGCAGGCGTCAAGGTCGGCTCCATCGCGGAACTGATCGCGAAACTCAAAGACGAAGCAGGGGTGATCTGATGGCCGTTCTTCTTCTCGCCGATGTGAATGACGGGCAGCTTGCCACCGATGCCGTGGCGAAAACCCTCTCTGCCGTGGCCTCGCTGGGCGACGTGCATCTCCTGATCGCAGGCACTTCCGCCGCCGCAGCGGCCGAGGCGGCCAAGCTTGCAGGCGTCGCCAAAGTCCTGCACGCCGATGACGCCGCCTTCGATCACGGCATGGCCGAATCCACCGCCGGCCTGATCGCGGGCCTTGCGGGCGGCTACAGCCACATCGCTGCCGCCGCCACCGCGTTTTCCAAGAACGTGCTGCCCCGCGTGGCCGCCCTTCTGGACGTGATGGTGATCTCCGACGTGACCGCCGTCATCGACGCCGACACCTTTGAGCGTCCCATCTACGCCGGCAACGCCATCCAGACCGTGAAATCGGCGGATGCGAAGAAAGTGTTCACCGTCCGCACGGCCTCCTTCGCCGCGGTCGGCAACACCGGTTCCGCTGCCGTCGAAAAGATCGCCGCGGCTGCCGATGGCTCGCTGTCGAAATGGGTCGAAGACAAGGTCGCCGCCTCTGACCGCCCGGAACTCACATCCGCAGGCATCGTCGTGTCGGGTGGCCGTGGCGTGGGTAGCCAGGCCGACTTCGCCCTGATCGAGAAACTGGCCGACAAGCTGGGTGCCGCCGTTGGCGCCTCGCGCGCGGCGGTCGACTCGGGCTATGCCCCGAACGATTGGCAGGTCGGCCAGACGGGCAAGGTCGTCGCCCCCACGCTCTACGTCGCCGTGGGCATCTCGGGCGCGATCCAGCATCTGGCGGGCATGAAGGACTCCAAGGTCATCGTCGCCATCAACAAGGACGAAGAGGCCCCGATCTTCCAGGTCGCCGATTACGGCCTTGTGGCCGACCTCTTCACCGCCGTGCCGGAAATGATCGAAAAGCTCTGATCCCGCCGCAGGCCGGATCGTCAATGGGGCGCGGGGTAAAACCCGCGCCCTTTCTGCGTCACACCATGCCGCGCAACACCGGCCGCAAGGCCGCCGCCACCTCCTGATGCGCCGCCACACCCGGCAGACCCCGCGCCGCAGGCTCGGCCATCGCGGGAAACACCATCCCCTCCAGCCCCTTCCACCCCGCCACTGCGCCGGGCGTCACCGTCACCAGCGCATCCGCCCGTTCCGCCACGCCTTCCAGCATGGCCGCATCCACCAGCACCGGCTCGCCCAATGGCGCATCCCTGCGCGGCCCGGGTGGCCGGTCAGCCATCCACAACAGCACCTTCTGCCCCGGCACCCGCGCCAGCAACGCCGTCATCCGCGCGCCCCATGCGGACCTCAACTCATCCGCCACCAGCGCAAACCGCTCCGGTCCCGCCTCGAACAGCGATCGCAACATATGGCGGGTAAAGCTGAAATCGGTGAAATCCACCCCGCGATAGATCGCCTGCAACACCGGCGACGCCTGCAGGAACCGGTCATTCCGCCGCGAATGCACCGTATACAACCGGTTCGTCAGATCCGCCGCCCCGGGCACCTGCACCACCGTCACCACGGCGCGCGATACAATTTCCATCACAGCCGGGTCGTTCAACCACGCATCCGGCCCGGTATTCGGGCAACCCAGATTCACCACCGGCAGATCCAGACCCGCCTCCAGCAGCGCTGGATAAGGCTCCGGAATATAGCGCCCATAGGACTCGATCCCCCCCAACACCACCGCATAACGCCCGCTCACATCGCGCCTCGGCCCCCGAAACAAAAGCCGCGACCGCCCATAACGGCACGGCATGTAATCCAACGCTCCCTCGCCCGAAAAAGCATAGGTCATGGCCCACCCCCAAATTTTCACAACACCCAAGGCAAGCCTGCCCGCAGGAAATGAACAAAGGGCTAAAGTCGCAATTTGCGGCAATCTTTCCGCAACTCTCCGCGCCCACCAAGTCTTGCGCCCACCACCCCCCGATGCATAAGGTCTGCGCGAAGAAAAGGAGCATCACCATGGCAGAGATCCGCACCGTCGGCATCGTGGGCGCAGGTCAGATGGGCAATGGCATCGCCCATGTCTTCGCCCTTGCCGGCTATGATGTGCTGCTCAATGACATCGCTCAGGAAAGCCTCGACAAGGCTGTCGCTCTCATCGATCGCAACATCGAACGTCAGGTCAGCCGCGGCAAAGTCAGCGCCGAGGATAAGGCCGCCGCCATGGCGCGGATCAAGACCACGCTCAAACTGGCCGATCTAGGCCCCTCCGACCTGATCATCGAGGCCGCCACCGAACGTGAAACCGTCAAACAGGCGATCTTCGAGGATCTGCTGCCCCACCTGAAACCCTCCACCATCCTCACCTCCAACACCTCGTCCATCTCCATCACGCGGCTGGCCAGCCGCACCGACCGACCGGAAAAGTTCATGGGATTCCACTTCATGAACCCCGTCCCGGTGATGCAACTGGTGGAATTGATCCGCGGCATCGCCACCGATCAGGATACGTGGGACAGCCTGCACGCCGTTGTCCGCAAGCTGGGCAAGACCGCCGCCAGCGCAGAAGACTTCCCCGCCTTCATCGTCAACCGCATCCTGATGCCGATGATCAATGAGGCGGTCTATACGCTCTATGAAGGTGTAGGCTCGGTCAAATCCATCGACGAATCCCTCAAACTCGGCGCCAACCACCCGATGGGCCCGCTGGAACTGGCCGATTTCATCGGCCTCGACACCTGCCTTGCCATCATGAACGTGCTGCACGACGGTCTGGCGGATACCAAATACCGCCCCTGCCCGCTGCTCACGAAATATGTCGAGGCCGGATGGCTCGGCCGCAAAACCCAGCGCGGGTTCTACGACTATCGCGGTGAAGTGCCTGTCCCGACGCGATGATTGCCCGCTACACGGCACCCTGCATCAAAACCCACCCCAACGGCCCCTGATTTTTCGCAGAAAAATCGTCGGGGCTGCGCCCTACTTCTTCAAACTCAAGGTATGCTCGCGCAGCCATGCCAGAAACCCGCGCGGGTTGCCTTCCCACTTCTTCAACTCCTCCGCCGGGATCGGTGCGCCAATCACGGGTCGCGTCGGCTTGAACAGACACCGCTTGATCTCATACAGCAGCAGCCCTTGCCGCAGCGTATCGCTGATCTGATTGGCGATCTGGAAGGCACGGCTGTTCTGGCCCGGGAAGAACACCGGCAGGATCGTCGCGCCCGAGGATTTCACGATCTTGTGGGTAAACACGTTCCACTCGCTTTCGACCGCAGGCCCCCACCATCCCTCGGACATCGCCACCTTGCCGGCCGGGAACAGGATGATCACACCCCCCGCCTTCAGATGCGTCATGGTGTCGTCGCGCATCTTCAGGCCCAGCTCGCGCGCATTGTCCTCATGCGGAAACGGCACGGGGATCATGAATTGCTCAACCTCGGGGATCCCCGTCAGCAGCGACCGCGTCAGGATCTTGAAATCCGACCGCACCCGCGTGACCAGTTCCGCCAGAACCATCCCATCCACCAGACCCGACGGGTGGTTCGACACCACCACCAGCGGCCCGGTCTTCGGGATCAGCGCAATCTCGTCTGCTGGCGTGTCAATGCGGATGCCCATCTGCCGGATCGCCTTGGGCCAGAACGGCGCGCCCACCGGCGCGCCCGTCCGCTCAAAATCCCGGATCAGTTTCAGCAGCGTGATCTTCGCCGTCAGCCATTCCAGAACCCGGATCGTATTCGCCTTTAACGGGTTCTTGAACGTGCCAGCATAGGACAGGCGGCGCATGTCATAAGGGCGTTCCGCCCGCTCCACCCTGCGGCGGGCAAGTTCCTCTTCGCTCACCTCAAGGCTGCGGAGATCTTCGCTCTGCGACGTCTCGGTCACGGCGGCTTTGCCTTTCGCGTCTGACGCGCCTCAGTAGTCCTCGCCGAAGCGGTTTGCAACCAGCGCCTCCAGCGCATCGGCAAGCTTCTCCGCTTCCGCACCCTGCGTCACCACCTCGATGGCCGTTCCCCGCGATGCCGCCAGCATCAGCAAGCCCATGATCGAATCCCCCGAAACGGTCATCCCGTCCTTCGAAACCTGCGCCTGCGCCTCATGGCTTTCGACCACTTCCACAAACTTGGCCGAAGCCCGCGCATGCAGGCCCTTTTCATTGATGATCCGCAATACCCGTCCGGTCATTTGCCCCAGCTCACGCCCCACCGCCAAGGTCCAGACTGTTGATATACTTGCGCCCCGCGTCAAGCGCCGCTGCCACTGCCTCGGTCACTGACAGATCACGCGACTTCGCCAGTTTGATCAGCATCGGCAGGTTCGCTCCATAAACGATGCGCCGATCCTGCCCGCTACAGGCCATCAACGACAGGTTCGATGGCGATCCGCCGAACATATCGGTCACAACAACCACACCCGCGCCCGTATCCACCGAATCCGCCGCCGCGCAGATTTCCGCCTGCTTGGCACCCCGGTCATGGTCATCCTCGATGGCGATGGCCCGCACCGCGTCCTGTTTGCCGACGACATGCTCGACCGCCGAGAGGTATTCCCGCGCCAGCCCGCCATGTGCAACGATCACGATACCGATCACGCGCCTTCACCCCGTCACCGAGGGTGGCTGCGATGCCGCCCTGCGTTCCAGTTCCCGGTGACGTTTTGACACCGGCCAGCCTGCCTCTGCAAGCGCTCTACCCAGTATTTCTGCAACAGCCACGCTACGATGTTGCCCGCCGGTACAGCCAAACCCGATGGCAAGATGCGCCTTGCCCTCTTCAACCATAGCCGGAAGCAGAAAGGTGACCAGATCGCTCAACCTTCCGTAGAATTCCGCGAACCGCGCATCGCCGCGGATGTAATCTTCCACCGCTGCATCACGCCCGTCCAGATCGCGCAAGCCATGTTCCCAATAGGGATTCCGCAGGAACCGGCAGTCGAACACCATATCCACCCCGCGCGGCATCCCCCGCTTGTAGCTGAAGCTCTGCAGCGAGACCGCCAGCCGCTCGCCCACGCCCGGATCGAACCACTGCGACAGTTCCGCCTTCAGGTCATGCGGGCTCATCTCCGACGTATCGATCAGATGATCCGCCCGCGCCCGGATCGGGGCCAACAGGTCAATCTCGCGCGCCACACCCTCGGCCGGTGTCTCTGCCGGGGCCAGCGGGTGCCGCCGCCGCGTCTGGCTATAGCGCTGGATCAGAACCGATGCCGCGCAATCCACATAGACCACTTCCAGCGTCACCCGCGGATCACGCGTCAGCGCATCGATCAACTCGATCAGCGCCGCCACGTTGAAATCCCGGTTGCGCACATCCAGGCCCAGCGCGATGGGCCGCCCCAAAGGCGCCCCGTCAATCAGCCGCGGTACAAGGCTCAGGGGAAGGTTGTCGATGACCTCATAGCCAAGATCCTCCAGCGCATCGATCGCCGTCGAACGCCCGGCCCCCGAAGGCCCGGTCACAAGCACCAGACGGTGCTCCTGCATCGGCATCGCATCCTGCATCACAGGCACTTCCGTCTGTTCGGGCGCATCCATCAATCCCGACGCCCCGCCCTAACATAGAGCAGCAGCGAAGCCGGGAAATGGGGCGTATGCGCACCAAGCACAAGGTCCACTGTACGTCCGAGGTAGAAAACCTCACGTCGCGGCGGCAAGCGCATCGTTTCGGTCTGCCCCAGATCGACTGCCAGCACCACTTCGGCCCCCTCCACAGGATCGGCCTTCAGTATGCCTACGCCTCGTGCCTCGATCATTCCCGCAATCGTCGGCGGGCACGCGGCCCAAAGCGCCCCATCTCGCAGCGAAAGCGCCACCTGATCATCTGCTACCAGCCGCGCCCCCAGCGCCATCAACTGCAAGGCCAGCGCCGACTTGCCCGCCCCCGATGGCCCAGTGATCAGAATGCCCCGCCCCTCGACCACCACGCAGGTCGCGTGCAGCAGCAGGCCGTCTCCGGTCACACCGGCAGACCTACCACAAACCGCGCACCCAGCGGGTCAGAGGTTACATCCGCATGGGTCGGGCGGATGTTCTCGGCCCAGATCACTCCGCCATGCGCCTCGACGATTTGCTTGGAAATCGCCAGCCCCAGCCCGGAATGCTCGCCAAACTGGCCTTGTGGACGTTCGGAATAGAACCGCTTGAACACCTTGGTCAGCGCCTGTTCCGGAATCCCAGGCCCGGTATCCTCGACCACGATCAGCACCCGGTTTTCACGCCGCCGCGCCCAGACGCGGACCGCATCCCCATCTTCGCAAAAGCTGATTGCATTGGTGATCAGGTTCACAAACACCTGCGCCAGCCGTGCCTCCAGCCCCCGGATCATGATGGAATCGGCGGGGAAATCGGTGATGAACTCGACACCCTTCTCATTCGCCTGCTGCCCCAGATACTCCGCGATGTTGGTCAGGGTGCGGACAAGGTTGAACTCCTCCTCCTCCTCCTTGACCAATTCGCTGTCCAGACGCGACGCGTTGGAAATATCGCTCACCAGCCGGTCCAACCGCCGCACATCATGCTCGATCACATCCAGCAGCTTGTTCTTCTGGTCGTCCCGCTTGGCCACGCGCATCGTGCCAACGGCAGACCGTAGGCTTGCAAGGGGGTTCTTGATCTCATGCGCGACATCCGCCGCGAATTGCTCATTCGCGTCGATCCGGTCATACAGCGCCGCCACCATGCCCCGCATGGCCACGGACAATCGCCCGATCTCATCCGGTCGCGCCGCCAGATCGGGGATACGCACCCGCCCCGGTGCCATCTTGCGTGCATCCCGGTCGCGTCCCAATTCTGCCGCCGCCGCAAGGTCCGACAGCGGATTGGCAATGGTCGATGCCAGCACAAGGCTCAACCCAAAGGACACCATCAGCGAAACGATGAAAAGAAGCAGAACCTGCTCGCGTTCCCCGCGCACCAGCGCGTCGATCCCCGCCTGATCGCCGCTTAGCGCGACCACGGCCACAACCTGCCCGTTCAGAACGACCGGATCCGCGACCGCAAAGATCTGCCCGCCATCCGCGCCGCGCCCGTCGATCCTGACCCCTTCGCCGTTCAGCGCCGCAGGGATCAGTGTCTGCACCAGCGCAAGCCCGTCGATGCCTGTATCGGCGCCTTGACGAGACACCAAGTTCCGCACCCCGTTCCACACGGCTGTCAACGTATTCACAATCGGCGTCGGCCGCGTGGCCAGGGTTGGCCTGTCCGCACCCATCCGGCGCGCGGCCACCGTGCCATCCGCCGCCACAGCAAAGGCCTCAACCCCCGGCGGCACCTGCACATTCTCCAACACACGGGCCAGCCGGGCCGCATCCATCGGCCCCGGCACCTCGGCGGCCACAGCCTCAAACACATCGGAAACCAGCGCCGCCTCATTCACCAGCGACTCGCCCCGCTGTGAAACCAGCGTGTCCCGAAACGGATTCAGGAACAGCACCCCCCCCGCCAGCACCAAAAGCGCCAGCAGGTTGAACAGGATGATCTTCCGCGCCAGCGGCGACCGGTTCAACGAAACCAGCCCCCGCCTGTCACGGCTTGCGCGCAAGGCAGGATCGACCAGCCCCTCACCCGAGGTCCAGTCTTCCCCAAGAATGACCTCGCCCGTACGGGCCGGGCGGCCATCCTTTCCCATGCGCGGTGCTGCGGTCATTTACTCTTCGTTATAACGATAGCCGATTCCATATAACGTCTCGATGGCCGAAAAGTTGTCGTCCACCGCGCGCATTTTTTTACGCAGCCGCTTGATGTGGCTGTCAATCGTGCGGTCGTCCACATAGACCTGATCATCATAGGCCACGTCCATCAGCTGATCCCGGCTCTTCACGAAACCGGGCCGCTGGGCCAGCGCCTGCAACAGCATGAATTCGGTCACCGTCAGGGCCACATCATTGCCCTTCCACGTCACCGAATGGCGCAGCGGGTCCATGCGCAGGTTGCCCCGCTCCATGATCTTGGTCTCTTCCGTCACCGCCACTTCGCCGCTGGCAATCGCATCCTGCCGGCGCAGCAGCGCGCGGATACGTTCGACCAGCAGACGCTGCGAAAACGGCTTCTTCACATAGTCATCCGCGCCCATGCGCAGACCCAGAACTTCGTCGATCTCGTCATCCTTGGATGTCAGAAAGATCACCGGCATGCTGGTTTTCTGCCGCAGCCGCTGCAACAGGTCCATCCCGTCCATCCGCGGCATCTTTATATCCAGAACTGCCATATCCGGCAGCCGACGGTTAAACGCGTCCAGCGCGGATTGCCCGTCATTATACGTCTCAACTTCAAAGCCTTCGGCTTCCAAGGTCATTGCGACGGATGTCAGGATATTCCTGTCATCGTCGACAAGCGCGATCCTTGCCATGCTGATTTCCCTACTCTGCCCGTGTGTCATTGGTTTTTTGTTTTGTGGGGCATGATCATTTTTCCATCACAGGGAATCAACCGATATGTGCGAATCACGTCATCTGTGGGGCGTGATCGTCGCGGAAAACCCACAGAAATGGCGAAATTGCCGCACATTCCCGCCCAGCGGGCAGGATTGTATCCACTGGTTGCGCTAAACTCGGGATGGTTGCGCTAACTGTGCGAAAGCGTCCTGTTCCATGCGACAAACGACGTGTTATAGCAATTTTATGTCGCGGCCGATTTGGCCCGGTCACGACAGCTACCCCTTGGCCCGGGTAGGAAATTTCTGGAACGGACAGGGTCGGTGCAATCCCGGCCACAGGAGCTTGCAGGATGACGAACGGACGCGTGAACCCCGCGCAGGAATTGGCACATCAAGGCATCACAGGGCTGGGGAACGTCTATTACAACTTTCCCGAACCGGCACTTGTCGAAGCAGCGGTCAATCGCGGCGAAGGCAAACTGGGCATCGGCGGTGCCTTCCTCGTGTCCACCGGTCAATTCACCGGCCGCTCGCCCAAGGACAAGCATGTCGTCCGCACCCCCTCGGTGGAAAAGACGATCTGGTGGGAAAACAACGCCCCCATGCCCGCCGAAGGTTTTGACCTGCTCCATGCCGACATGCTCGCCCATATGCAGGGCCGCGACTATTTCGTTCAGGATCTCTATGCCGGGGCCGATCCCGTCCATCGCCTCGATGTCCGCGTCGTCACCGAACTGGCTTGGCACGGCCTCTTCATCCGCCACGTCCTGCGCCGGCCCGCACGGGCCGAGCTGGATAGCTTCATCCCCGAATGGACCATCATCAACTGCCCCAGCTTCAAGGCCGACCCGGCCCGCCATGGCTGCCGCAGTGAAACCGTCATCGCCTTCCATTTCGACAAGAAACTGATCCTCATCGCCAACACGGCCTATGCGGGTGAAAACAAGAAATCCGTCTTCACCCTGCTCAACTACCTGCTGCCCGAAAAGGGCGTGATGCCGATGCACTGCTCGGCCAACCACGCCATCGGCAACCCGGTCGACACGGCGGTGTTCTTCGGCCTGTCCGGCACCGGCAAGACCACGCTCTCCGCCGCGCCCGACCGCACCCTGATCGGCGACGATGAACACGGCTGGTCCGACCGCGGCTCCTTCAACTTCGAAGGCGGCTGCTACGCCAAGACCATCAACCTCGACCCCGAGGCGGAACCCGAAATCTACGCCACTACCCACCGCTTCGCGACGGTGGTGGAAAACATGGTCTATGATCCCGAAACGCTTGAGCTTGATTTCAACGATGACAGCCTGACCGCCAACACCCGCTGCGCCTATCCGCTGGATTACATCTCCAACGCCTCCAGCACTGGCCTTGGCGGGCACCCCAAGAACATCATCATGCTCACCTGCGATGCCTTCGGCGTGCTGCCGCCCATCTCGCGGCTGACGCCCGCGCAGGCCATGTACCACTTCCTGTCGGGCTTCACCGCCAAGGTCGCAGGCACCGAACGCGGCGTGACCGAACCGCAGCCCACCTTCTCCACCTGCTTTGGCGCGCCCTTCATGCCCCGCCGCCCCGAGGTATATGGCAAGCTCCTGCAGGCTAAGATCGCCAAGCACGGCGCTACCTGCTGGCTGGTGAACACAGGCTGGACCGGCGGCGCATATGGCACGGGCAAGCGGATGCCGATCAAGGCCACCCGCGCGCTGCTCTCAGCCGCGCTCGACGGTTCGCTCAGCACTGTGGAATTCCGCCGCGACCCGAATTTCGGCTTCGAAGTGCCGGTCGCCGTGCCGGGCGTAGACGCCACGCTGCTGAACCCGCGCGACACCTGGGCCGATGCAGCGGCCTATGACGCGCAAGCCGCGAAGCTTGTCGACATGTTCTCCAAGAACTTCGCGCAATACGTGCCCTTCATCGACGATGATGTGAAGGCCGCCGCCATTGGCTGAACGCAGGGCGGGGTGAACCCCGCCCTACAAACACCACCCACACGTAGGGCGGGGTTAACCCCGCCCACATCATCGCCTGCCCGTAGGGCGGGGTTAACCCCGCCCGCACCCCTTACATCACCGCCTGCCGGATCAGGTTCAGCCCGGTCAGCACCAGCAATACCTGCGTCCAGCGCCGGAATTGCGCTTGGTTCAACCGATCCTGCAACTTGTATCCCGTGAACATCCCCACCATCGCCGGAACCACCAGCGCGGCGGAAAATCCAAGGGTTGCCGCATCCGCCACCCCCGTCCGCAGATGCGCCACCAACAGCGCCGCCGCGCCAATCAGGAACACCACGCCCTGCACGCGCACCGTCTCCTGCTTTTCCGCCCGGATCGACAGCAGATAGACCAGCAGCGGCGGACCCCAAATCCCCGATATTCCGCCAAACAACCCACCCAATACCCCCAGCCCCCATTCCGCCCGCGCCCGATGCCGGATGGGCAGCGCCAGCGGCACCCCCGCCAGTTGCAGCCCCGCAAAGGCCGTCACCGGAATGCCAAGGATCAGCAGATAGGCCGTCCGCGGGATCACCGTCAGCAGCGACGCGGACAGGAGGATGAACACCACCGTCCCGATCAGGAACCGTCGATAGGTGACAACCGACCCCCATGCCGCCGGCAGCCCCTGCCGGGTGGATTGGCTCATGTTGGTGATCAGCGTCGGCAGGATCAGCCCCGCCACCGCCAGTTCCGGCGGCAAGAACCCGTTGAACGCCGAAATCATGATCAACGGCATGGCAAAACCCACCGCCCCCTTCACGAACCCTGCAAACAGCGTCACCGCCATCGCCGCCCAGAAGGCCGCAGGCTCTAGCCCCGCCATCGCCCAATCCATGCCCGCACCCCGCGCCTTGCCACCGGCGACCATGCCGCCCCCATCCGGCAAAGCCAAGGGGGCGTGGCCTGGAACCGACTCACCCCGCCAAGCCCTTGGGCAAGACGTGGTTAACGGCCTCCACCGTGCGCTGCGTGCATACGCCCGTCTGCACTGCCCGTCTGCACTGGCCTGCTGCACAGCAAAACCCACCAAACTCTAATCGTTAGCCCAGCGTCCCCAATGGCTTAGCCTGAATTTCGCCGGCCAGCCCTGCGCCAGACAGAGTCCACCCCCAAAATTCCGCTGCGACATTTTCCTTCACTTGATCTTTTTGCCGCGAAATTAAGTTGCTCAACCGATCCGAAGGCACTACCTATCTCGCAACCGCAGCATTGCCCTTTCTAAGGTGAACCCATGCCCCACGATGGCCAGTCCGTGACGCAGTCGCCCCTCCTCGCCGATCTTCTCCGCCTCACGGCCGAAGCCCTGCCCGAAGTGGAATCCACCTTCATCGCCGCCCGCGAAAACCTGCGCGGCATGGTCACCGTGGCGGGCAAGGTCTCCACCCCCGCGCTGGAGGAACACCAATACGCCGCCCATGCGCTGGCATGGCTCGCCACCTATACGGAATCCCTGCGCCAGATGCAGGCCTGGGCGCTGCGGCTCGATGCCGACGGCAAATTCTCGGAGATGGAGGCGCTGCTCCTCCAGATCGCCTATGGCGAATACCTCCAGCAGATCCAAGGCGGCATTCCGATGAGCCAGGGAGAGGTCGCGCGCTTGCAGGACCTCGGCCTCACCCCGGCCAAACCCGGCGCGGCGGCGGCTGCCCTCATGGCCCAGGGCAACACCGTCGCCGCCCGCACCCGCCTTGTCGAACTGATGCGCGACAATCACGGCCGCGCCACCTTTGGTGCGACGGGCCTTGATGAAGAGCTGGAAATGATCCGCGATCAATTCCGCCGCTTCGCAGATGACAAGGTCATCCCGCACGCCCAGGGCTGGCATCTGCGCGATGAACTGATCCCGATGGAGATCATTGATTCCCTTGCCGAAATGGGCGTCTTCGGCCTGACCATCCCCGAAGAATTCGGCGGCTTCGGCCTTTCCAAGGCCTCCATGGTCGTGGTGTCCGAAGAGCTTTCGCGCGGCTATATCGGCGTGGGCTCGCTCGGCACGCGCAGCGAAATCGCGGCCGAGCTTATCCTCTGCGGCGGCACCCCGGACCAAAAGGCCAAATGGCTGCCGAAACTCGCCTCCGGCGAAATCCTTCCTACCGCCGTGTTCACCGAACCGAACACCGGGTCCGATCTCGGCGCGCTCCGCACAAAGGGGCGCAAGGAAGGTGATGACTGGGTCATCAACGGCAACAAGACCTGGATCACCCATGCCGCCCGCACCCATGTGATGACGGTCCTCGCCCGCACCATCGACGGCACCACCGATTATCGCGGCCTGTCGATGTTCCTCGCCGAAAAGACCCCCGGCACCGATGAAACCCCCTTCGTGGACGCTGGCCTGTCGGGCGGCGAAATCGAGGTCCTCGGCTATCGCGGCATGAAGGAATACACCGTCAACTTCGACGATTTCAAAGTGAAGGGCGAAAACCTTCTGGGCCAGGTCGAAGGTCAGGGCTTCAAGCAATTGATGCAAACCTTCGAATCCGCCCGCATCCAGACCGCCGCCCGCGCCGTAGGCGTGGCGCAATCCGCGCTGGAGGTCGGGATGAAATACGCCGAAGACCGCAAGCAATTCGGCAAATCCCTGATAGAATTCCCCCGCGTGTCCGGCAAACTGGCCATGATGGCGGTGGAAATCATGGTGGCCCGCCAGCTCACCTATTTCTCCGCCTGGCAGAAAGACCATGACAAGCGGTGTGACTTGGAGGCAGGCATGGCCAAACTCCTCGGCGCCCGCGTGGCATGGGCCAGCGCCGACAACGCGCTGCAAATCCACGGTGGCAACGGCTTTGCGCTGGAATACACGATCAGCCGTATCCTGTGTGATGCCCGCATCCTGAACATCTTCGAAGGCGCGGCGGAAATTCAGGCGCAGGTCATCGCCCGCCGCCTTCTGGATTGATCAACCTTTCCCCGTCAGGGTGAAGCAGCAAAGGCGCGAACCGTGAAGACGGCCCGCGCCTTTTGCATTTCCGGCCCCAAAAGTGGTTAACAAACCGCTAACCAAACTCTACTCGGACGCACCCTCACATCGCGTCAGTTATCTTGATCACCTTGGTTCAGATCCGCGCTTCTTTCCGCCACCTAGCTGTCTTTACCGTTTGGAAGCCATCTTTGCGAACAAACGACAACCGCTCCGGGCAAAAACTCCCACGTCTCATCTTCTGGATCGTAGTCGGGAGTCGGCAGCAAACGATAGCGACCCAAACCCAAATCGACTGCTTCTGTCGGTCGATAAACGATTGTCCCTTCATCCAGAAGCTGAACGAAGACTGTAACAGTGACCAAAGCTACCTCCCCCTCCAGAACCCTGCATGCAGAAACCGCCCGCGGCTCACTCACCCGGCACAGGCCGCCCATGTGATGGCCGCAGCGTCCCCAGCCGCGGATGCAGCCGCCCCGCAATCGCAAAGGCCCCCAGCATCCCTGCCCCCGTCACCGCAAAGAACGCCGCCAGCGGCGCGCCGAACGGCACCAGAACGATCCACGCCGCCGCCGGCGTCATGATCCCCGATACATCCCGGAAACTGCTGTAAACGGCCGACATTTCCGTTCGCTGCGACGGCTTCACCGCCATCAGGAACGGCAGCCCCCCGACGACATCCAACAGCACCAGAAAGACCGACGCCCCCATCATCGCCACCACCGCCACCCAGGGCAGCGGCGAAAACAGCGCGCTCGCCACAAAGCACAGCCCACACAACCCGAACGCCGTCCGCACCGCCCGCCGCACCGACCGCCGCCGCGCATAGCGCAGCATCAGGGGCGAGATGAACAGCAGCGCATTGGAAATCGACAGCGCCACACCCCCCACTTTGTCGCCCAGCCCGCTCTCGATGCAGAAGATCGGCAGGTAAACCACATAGACCCACCACCCGCAGGACCGCATCACCGCGAACATCCACCCGGCGATCAGGCGCGGTTGCTGAAAGAACCGCCCCAGATAGGCCAACGGGTTCAGCGCAGGCCCCTTGGCCCGCGCAATCTGCTTGCCGTTCCCCAGCCGCAGAATCCAGAACACCACCAGCAGCACCACCGCGAATGTCCCCGCCAGCAGGAACGGCGCGGGCGCCCACAGATCATGGAGCGTCACCCCCAGCATCGGCCCGATGGCCCAGGGGCCGGCGGCATAGACCATCTGGGTGGATTGGCTCCGCCCCAGATCGGTGCGGTCAATGTAATCAAGCACATAGGCGTTGAAACAAACGAATGTCGTCGCCGTCGCACTGGCCAGACACATCAGCGCCAGCGGCACCGTCACTGGCGTTCCCACAACGGCCAGCGTCATCCCCACCAGATAGAGCAGACAGCCCGATGTATACATCCACCGGCGCGGCAGATGCCGGGTGAACCACGGCACCATCAACCCCCACACCAGCGCCACGATCCCCGCCCAGAAATAGGCGCTCGACGTGGCCTCGGCGCTGCCCAACGAGGCGTAAACCGTCAAGGGCATGGCCGAAATCAACGTCCCGCGCACGCTCGCCTCGATCCCGGCCAGCAGGGCAAAGTTCTGCACGCGCGGGGTCGGGCTATGGCGCAGGAAAAGGGGAAGGTATCGGGTGGCCATGATCTGTCACAAATTTGTGCAATCAGCGCACCGTCCCCCCGCCCCCGTCTGCACCACGCGCGACAAAGGGCGTCGGGAACGAACCGCTAGCCGCGCAACTCCCCGGTCACATCCACCGGCCCGACCGACCCACGCAGCTTGGCGCGATAGATCACAAGGCTCTCGGTCACCCGCATCACATAGGTCCGCGTCTCGGTGAAGGGGATCATCTCCACCCAATCTACCACATCCACATTGGGATCGCGCGGATCACCAAACAGCCCGATCCACCGCTTCGGCCGCCCCGGCCCGGCATTATAGCCCGACGCGATCAGCGCCACCGAAGGCCCGAATTGTTCAACAAGTTGCGCCAGATAGCCTGTCCCGATCCGCACGTTGTACCCCGGATCGTTCAGCTTGCCTGCATCAAAGGACAGCCCCACCCGTGGCGCCACCAGCTTGGCGGTGGAAGGCAGCACCTGCATCAACCCACGCGCATCCGCCGCCGACCGCGCCGCCGGGTCGAACTCAGACTCCCGCCGCGAAATGGCCAGCGCCAGCGCCCGGCTCACCGGCAGCCCATCCCCCGGCACGAAAGACGGCACCGGGTAATAGCTGCGCGGCAGGATCACGCCCTTTTCCGCCGCCTGCTTGGCAACCACCAACGCGATATGCGGCTCGTCCATCTGCAGCGCCAGATCGGCCAACTGGTCCAGCTCCGTGCCATTCAGGCTTTCGCCAAGATGCAGGAAGAACCGCTTCGCCATATTGCGCTCCCCCGCCCGGCTCAGCAGCATCGCTGCCTCCAGCACCGACGAATTGGCAAAAGACGCCCCCCGCCAATCCGCAGGCCGCGCATCGTTCAGCAGCGCCGGGTCCAGCGACTGGCCCAGCGCCTCGGCCGCCAAAAGCCCGTAATAGGCGCTGTGATGCTGCGCCGCCTTCTGCAACTCGGCCGTGCCGCCCGCCTGATCGCCTGCCGCCAGCAGCGCCCGCCCGGCCCAGTAATGCGCCCGGCTGACCGAGATCGGCGTCGCCACCCCTTCGCGCAGGTTGCGGAAATGCGTCAGCGCCGTCGTCGCATCGCCCAGCTTGCGCAGCGCAATGAACCCCGCCAAAAACTCCAGATCGGCATAGCCCGACCCGGCGGTGGTAAAATGGTTCGCCGCCACGCGATAGGCAGCCTTGGGCTTGTCCGCCCGCAAGAGCGACCGGGCCAGCGCCGCCCGCCGCTCGGCCCATGCCTCGGGGTCACCCAACGCCGCAGCACTTTGCGATTGCGCGATCACCAGCTCCGCTGCCTCGTCATCCATGTCGCGGCGGAACCGCCAGTCGAACCTCTCATAAACCAGCCCCGGATCGGCCTGCATATCCGCAGGCACCCGGTCAATCAGCGCATTCACCCCATCCGCATCCGCCCGCAGCGCCATCCGCGCCTGCGCCAGCGCCTGCCAGCCCGGCCCCACGCGCGGCAGCATCCGCTTGGCCTCGGACACCCGGTTCTGCCACAAAAGCCGGTCCAGCCGCACCTCATGCGCCACGCTCAATGCTTCGCCATAGAGCCCCAGAATGGCCTGCTCCTGATCCGGCGCAAAGGGCAGTTCCGTCCACGCGCGAAAGGCCTCAGCCTCAGCTTCGGCCTCCCGCCCGGAACTCCGCAGCGCCGAAATCAGCGCCAGCGACCCTGCCGCCGTTTCTGGCGCACGCCCTGCAAAATAGGCAATCACCCGGCCCGGATCGGTGGACCGAACCACCGCCTCCTCGCCCTTTTCCTTCAGCAGCGCCATGCCCGGCCAATCGGCCCGGCGCGCGATGAAATCCTCATATTCCCCCAGCCGCCCATCCCCGGCCCGCAGCCGCTGCCAGGTGATGATATCCGCCCCCACCTGCCCCGCGCCCTGAGCCGCCCCGGCGGCCCCGTCCCAATCCCCGGCCGAGGCAAGCCGCATCGCCTGCCGCAGCGACGCCGCGCCATCGGCCAGCACCGGCATCGGTGCCACCATCAGAAATAGGGAAATAACCCACCCAAGGGTGCGCGCTCTTGCCATCATCTGCCCGATCATCGTTTTTGACTGCTCGTGATCCTTAACGCCAGACTCTGCCGCACCCCGCCCGCCCCCGCAACCCACAACCGCGTCAACACCCGCCCCGCTTGGCAAGCCTTTGCCACACCGTTAGGAAGGGCGCGTTTGCAACAGGGCGACTCACGCCCCAAGACAGGAGACGCGTGCCATGATCCAAGGGTCCATTCCCGCCCTGGTTACGCCGTTCAAGAACGGCGAGCTTGATCTGGATACGCTGAAGAAACTTGTCGATTGGCAGATCGAACAGGGCTCCACCGGCCTTGTCCCCGTCGGCACCACGGGCGAAAGCCCCACCCTCAGCCATGAGGAACACGAAGCCGTGGTCGAAGCCGTGGTGAAATTCGCCGCAGGCCGCGTGCCGGTCATCGCAGGCGCGGGGTCCAACAATACCGTCGAAGGCATCCGCCTGATCCAGCACGCTGAACGCGTTGGGGCCGATGCCGCGCTGGTGGTGACTCCCTATTACAACAAGCCCACACAGGCGGGCCTCATCGCCCATTACACCGCACTGCACGATTGCTGCACGCTTCCCATCATCATCTACAACATCCCCGGCCGCTCGGTCGTGGACATGCAGCCCGAAACCATGGGCAAACTCGCGCAACTGCCCCGGATCATCGGGGTCAAGGATGCGACGGGCAAGATCGAACGCGTCTCGATGCAGCGCGCCTCCTGCGGGCCGGACTTCATCCAACTGTCGGGCGAAGACGCCACCGCCCTCGGCTTCAACGCCCATGGCGGCACCGGCTGCATCTCGGTCACCGCCAACGTCGCCCCCAAGCTCTGCGCAGAATTCCAGGCCGCCACCTTGGCAGGCGACTACCGCAAGGCGCTCGCCTATCAGGATCGCCTGATGCCCCTGCACGAGGCGATTTTCCTTGAACCCGGCCTTGCGGGCGCAAAATACGGCCTGTCGCTGCTGGGCCGCTGCACCGAAGACGTCCGCCTGCCGCTCGTGGGCCTGACCGATGCCACCAAGGCCCGCATCAAGGCCGCGATGGAACACGCAGGCATCCTGTGACCGCGACCAACCCGCGCAACAACCTGCGCGGGGCGCTCTGGATGGTGACGGCCATGGCGGGTTTCGCCATCGAGGATATGTTTCTCAAGGCCGTCACCCGCCATATCCCGCTGGGTCAGGCCCTGCTGATCTTTGGCCTGAGCGGCGCGCTCTTCTTTGCCCTCCTCGCGCACCGCGCCAAAGAGTCGGCACTGCCTGCCGCCATGCTCTCCCGCCCCCTCCTCCTGCGCTCGGGGTTCGAGGTGACGGGGCGTATCTTCTATTCCCTCGCCATCGCCCTCACGCCCCTCTCCACCGCCTCCGCCATCCTGCAGGCCACCCCTCTCGTCGTGGTCGCGGGCGCGGCGCTTCTCTTCGGCGAAAGCGTCGGCTGGCGGCGCTGGACGGCCATCCTCGTGGGCTTCGCCGGTGTCCTGATCATCCTTCGCCCGGGGTTGGAGGGGTTCACCCCCCTCTCGCTCGTCACGGTCGTGGGCCTCATCGGCTTTGCCGGGCGCGACCTTGCCACCCGCGCGGCCCCGCTGACGCTTTCCAACCGTCAACTGGGCGTCATCGGCATGGCCATGCTGGCCCTTGCCGGGGCGGTGATCCTGGCGGTCACGGGCGGCGCAACCTTGCCTGATGCGCGCACCTTCGCCCTTCTGGCCGGGATGACGGCCTTCGGCATCTTTGCCTATAACGCGCTGACCATCGCCATGCGCACGGGCGAAGTCGCGGCTGTCACCCCGTTCCGCTATACGCGCCTGGTCTTTGCAATGATCCTCGGCATTCTCGTCTTTGGTGAAACCCCCGACGCCTTCACCCTCATCGGCTCGGCCCTCGTCGTCGGCTCTGGGCTCTACACCCTCGCCCGCAGCCGCGCCCGCGCCGCGCAGCCCTGACCGCCGCTTCTGGACACTGCAGGTCGCATCGCCTATCTCCAACCGATCATGGTCACCAAGTCCGATCCCAATTCTAAGCTGATCGCCGAAAACCGCCGCGCGCGTTTCGATTACCATATCGAAAGCGATCTGGAGGCTGGCATCATGCTGCTTGGGTCCGAGGTGAAGAGCCTCCGCCAAGGCGGATCGAACATCGCCGAAAGCTACGCCTCGGTCGAAGGCGGCGAGTTGTGGCTGATCAACGGCTACATCGCCCCCTATCTGCAGGCCAAAACCTGGGGCCATGACGAACGCCGCCGCCGCAAGCTGCTGGTCAGCAAGAAAGAGCTGTCCCGTCTTTGGAATGCCACAGCCCGCGAAGGCATGACGATCGTCCCGATCAAGATGTACTTCAACGACCGCGGCATGGTGAAGCTCAAGCTTGGCATCGCCAAGGGCAAGAAACTGGCCGACAAACGCGAAACCAGCGCCAAGCGCGACTGGGAACGCGAAAAGGCCCGCCTGCTCAAGATGTCCAAACGCGACTGAACCAAATTCCTTCAAAGGAATTTGCAAAAATCTTCGAAGATTTTTGTCCCCTCGTTCCGAGTGGAAAACGCCGTGTTTTCCGTCACTGAAAACGCTGCGCCCTTGCCACAAAGGCCCGATCCGGCTACTTGCCCCCTGACCGCATGGCCGGAGGCGCAAGTGACCGACGATCCCAAAACCCTCGTTTCCACTGACTGGCTTGCCGCCCACTTGCGCGACCCCGATCTGCGCATCCTCGATGCCTCATGGTACCTGCCCGACGCAGGCCGCAACGCGCGGGCAGAATATCACGCCGCCCATATCCCCGGCGCGCGCTTCTTCGACATCGACGAAATCTCAGATCAGCGCTCCCCCCTGCCCCACATGGCCCCGCCGGTCGAAAAATTCATGTCCCGCATGCGTGCCATGGGCGTGGGCGATGGCCATCAGGTCGTCGTCTATGATGGCAGCGGGATCTTTTCCGCCGCCCGCGTCTGGTGGACCTTCCGCCTGATGGGCAAGACCGATGTCGCCGTCCTTGACGGCGGCTTTCCCAAATGGCGGGCCGAAGGGCATGAGGTCGAAGACCTCCCCCCCGTTGTCCGTGACCGGCACATGACCGTGTCGCGCCAGAACCATCTGGTAAAAGATGTCACACAGGTCGCCCACACCTCGAAACTGCGGCAGGCTGAAATCATCGATGCCCGCTCCGCCGCCCGTTTCGCGGGTGAGGCGCCCGAACCTCGCCCCGGCCTGCGCGCAGGCCATATCCCGGGCTCAAAGAACGTCCCCTTCGGCACCTTGCTGAATGCCGACAACACAATGAAATCCCCCGCCGACCTGCGCGCCACGTTTGAGGCTGCAGGGGTGGACCTGTCCAAACCCGCCATTACCACCTGCGGATCGGGCGTCACAGCCGCCGTTCTGTCGCTGGCGCTGGAGCGGATCGGCCACCGCGACCATGCGCTTTACGATGGCTCATGGTCCGAATGGGGCATGTATGACGATCTGCCCGTTCAAACAGGAAACGGGGAAAAGGGATAACCATGTTCGACAGTCTCAAGGCCCAGCCGCAGGACAAGATCCTGCAACTCATCGCCATGTATCGCGATGATCCCCGCCCCACCAAGATCGACCTCGGCGTCGGCGTCTACAAGGATGCCACCGGCCTGACCCCGGTCATGCGTGCCGTGAAGGCGGCCGAGAAAAAGCTATGGGAAACGGAAACCACCAAAACCTATACCGGCCTTGCGGGCGAGCCCGCCTATAACGCCGCGTTGGCTGGCATGATCCTTGGCGATGCTGTCCCAATGGACCGCGTGGCCTCCGTCGCCACGCCGGGCGGCACCGGGGCCATCCGTCAGGCGCTGGAACTGATCAAGCTGGCAACGCCCTCGGCCACCGTCTGGATTTCCAACCCGACCTGGCCCAATCACCCGTCGATCATCAAATACCTCGGCATGAACATGGCCGAATACCGCTACTTCGACGCCGCCACCCGTGGCATTGATCTGCCGGGCCTGATGGCCGACCTCGCCACCGTCAAAGCCGGCGATGTCGTCCTGCTGCATGGCTGCTGCCACAACCCCACCGGCGCCAATCTGGACGCCGCCCAGTGGGAAGGCGTCATCACCCTTCTCCTCGCCAAAGGGGCAATCCCCTTCGTCGACCTCGCCTATCAGGGCTTTGGCGACGGGCTGGAACAGGACGCCGCCGCCACCCGCCAGATCGCGGCCAGCTTTCCCGAAGTGCTGATCGCCGCTTCGTGTTCAAAGAATTTCGGCATCTACCGCGAACGCACGGGCATCCTGATCGGCATCGTGCCAGAGGGTGGCAAGGGCGTGCTGCAAGGCAACCTCAACTTCCTCAACCGCCAGAACTTCAGCTTCCCGCCCGATCACGGCGCGCGTCTGGTGACGATGATCCTCGAAGACCCCGCGCTGAAAGCCGACTGGATGGCCGAACTGGAAGAGGTGCGGCTGAACATGCTCACCCTGCGCCAATCGCTCGCCGATGAGCTGCGCCGCGCCACCAACTCCGACCGCTTCGATTTCGTGGCCACCCATCGCGGCATGTTCTCGCGCCTCGGGCTGACCGAGGATCAGGTGAACACCCTGCGCGACGAACACGGCATCTATATGGTGGGCGACAGCCGCATCAACATTGCAGGCCTCAACACCCGCACCGTCCCCATCCTCGCCGCTGCCATCGCCCAAGTCGCGGGCTGATCCACCGGCCACCAGAAACAGAAAACGGCCCGCAGGGGGAGGATCCTGCGGGCCGTTGCAGTTTCACACCCGGAAGGGAGGAGGTTCCCAGGCGCGTCGTTGACGGGGCCGCTTGGCGCGGCCCCATCCCGTTCCTTACATGTTGTAGGCGCGCTCGCCGTGCTCGGCGACGTCCAGACCTTCGCGCTCCACTTCCGGCTTCACGCGCAGACCCATGGTCAAGTCGATCAGCTTGAACAGGATGAACGACCCGATCCCGACGAAGACGATGGTAAAGACAACGGCCTTGACCTGCGCCATGAACGCCGTGGCGAACACATACTCGGCCACCTGCAGCGTACCGGGTTGCGACAGATAGTCAGGGATACCCGCCCCGCCCAGCGCCGGGTTCACCAGGATACCCGTGCCCAGCGCGCCGATGATGCCGCCCAGACCGTGGATCCCGAACACATCCAGCGAGTCATCCAGCTGGAACTTGTTCTTGATGAAGCCGACGAACATGAAGCAGATCACACCGGCCACCAGACCCAGCACGATCGAACCCATCGGCCCGGCAAAGCCTGCCGCCGGGGTGACGGCCACCAGACCGGCCACGACACCCGACACAAGACCCAGCAGCGACGGATGGCCCTTGGTTGCCCATTCGGCGAACATCCACGCCACACCGCCCGCAGCAGCCGCCACGAAGGTGTTCACGATGGCCAGCGAGGTGATCGCGTTGGCTTCAAGGTTGGACCCGGCGTTGAAACCGAACCAGCCCACCCACAGCAGCGCGCCACCGATCATGGTCATGGTCAGCGAATGCGGCGCCATCGATTCTTTGCCGTAACCGATCCGCTTGCCGACAACGATCGCACCCACAAGGGCGGTGATGCCCGAGTTGATGTGAACAACCGTGCCGCCCGCAAAGTCCAGCGCGCCCCAGTTCCAGATCAGCCCGTTCGCGGCCAGGTTGGCAGCGGCAGCTTCGGCAGCAGCAGTGTCACCGGCAGCCTCGGCAATCAGCAACGCGGTCTGCTGTTCGGCCAGGAAGTCCGGACCACCCCACCACCAGACCATATGGGCCATCGGGAAGTAGATGAAGGTCACCCAAAGCACCGTGAACACCAGCAGCGACGAGAACTTCACCCGTTCCGCAAAGGCGCCGACGATCAGCGCCGGCGTGATGCAGGCGAATGTCATCTGGAAGGCGATGAAGGTGTATTCCGGCATCCAGATGCCGTTCGAGAATGTGGGAACCAGCGTCGTGTAATCCACACCCGCGAGGAACATCTTCGACAGACCGCCAACATAGGTATCCATCGACCCGCCGTACGAGAAGGCCAGCGAATAGCCGTAGGTCACCCAGATCAGACAGACGATGGCGGTGATCGCAAAGACCTGCGTCAGCACCGACAGCATGTTCTTGGTCCGCACAAGGCCGCCGTAGAACAGCGCAAGGCCCGGGACGGTCATCAACAGCACAACGATCGTGGCCACCGACATCCAGGCTACGTCACCCTTGTCCACAGCCTTTTCATAGACATAGGGCGCCAATTCTTGCGCCATCGCGGGCAATGCCGACGCCGCCGCGACAAGCGCGGAAAGGCCAGACAGTTTCATCAAACTCTTCATGGTTGCGGTTTCCCCTTCCCTGCGGCTCTTAAAGCGCATCGTCATTGGTTTCGCCGGTACGCACGCGCACGGCCTGCTCGACATCGACAACAAAGATCTTGCCATCGCCGATCTTGTCGGTTTTTGCGGTCACGCGGATGGTCTCCACGACCTGATCTGCCAGACTGTCGCTGACCACGATCTCAAGCCGGACCTTCGGTACGAAATTCACGGCATACTCGGCACCACGATAAATCTCGGTATGCCCGGACTGCGAACCGAAGCCCTTGATCTCGGTCACCATCATGCCCCTGACGCCGATGGTGGTCAGCGCCTCGCGCACCTCCTCCAGCTTGAACGGCTTAATTGCTGCAATGATGAGTTTCACGTCGCTCCCCTTCCATTGGCGGGGGCCCACTTGGACCCTTGGGGGCATGAAGACGGCCCATGCTGCGGCTGCACAAGGTAAGGCAGGGGCTCAACGGCCCATGAATCCCGCTAATTTGCACAATTTTTGCACTTTCATACGTCAATGATTAAATAATGTGCATGTCATGTAAGCGAATCGTTGCCGATACGTAAACACGATGCCGTCTCCACATTCCCGCGATGGCAGGCTAGATTGGCGGGGAAGCAGCGCGCGAAAGACGGGCAAACAGGCATGGCAGTATCGGGCAAGGGGCGCGGGTCGCTCGTGGCGGACAAGCGTTACACACCTGCGCGTCAGGCACCCGCCCGCAACAGCGGCGCGGGTAAGAGCAGCGGCACAGGTGGCGGTGGCACCCCACCGCGCAAACCCACGCGCGGCTCTGGCCGGCCCCCACGCAAGCGCGGCCCGATTGGCCGGCTGTTTTTCGGCTTCTTCGGCCTGATCTGGCGCATCCTCTGGGGCGTGGGCTGGCGGGTGGGCTTTGTGCTTGGCTCCGTCCTCGCTGCCGCCATCCTCTATTTCCTCGCCCAACTGCCGCCCGTAACCGAACTCGTGGATGCCCGCTCCCGCGGATCGGTCACCTTCCTCGACCGGGAAGACAAGGTCTATGCATGGCGCGGCGAAACCTTCGGCGGCATGATCACCGCCGAAACCGTCTCGCCCTTCCTGCATGATGCCGTGGTCGCAACCGAAGACCGCCGCTTCTACCGCCATTTCGGTATCTCGCCGCGCGGCATCGCCTCCGCCGTCCGCATCAACCTGTCCGAAGGCCGCGGCCCGCTCGAAGGCAACGGCGGCTCCACCATCACCCAACAGGTGGCCAAACTCCTCTGCCTCGGCGTGCCTTACGACCCGGCACAATGGAAATCTGAGACAGATTACGAGTCCGACTGCCGCCGTGGCGGCATCTGGCGCAAGATCAAGGAAGTCCCCTACGCCATGGCGATGGAGTTCAAATACTCCAAAGAGGAAATCCTCACGATCTACTTCAACCGCGCCTATCTCGGCGCAGGTGCGCGGGGTTTTGAGGCCGCCGCCCAGCGCTATTTCGGCAAATCCGCGAATGAGGTCAGCGCCGCCGAATCCGCCATGCTGGCAGGCCTGCTCAAGGCCCCCTCTTACTTTGCCCCCACCAACAACATGGACCGCGCCCGCGCCCGCGCGAATGTCATCGTAGGACTGATGGAGGATCAGGGTTACCTCACTGCCGAACAGGCCGAAGAGGCCCGCGCCAACCCGGCCCGCCTGTCCGAGGCTGCTGCCTCCCGCTCCGGCGGCTTCTTCGCTGATTGGGTGATGGAAACTGCCCCCGCCTTCCTGACATCGGAAACCACCGAAGACGTCGTCATCCGCACAACGCTGGACCAGCGCCTGCAAAAATCCGCCGAAGAGGCGCTCGCCTTCGTCTTTGACACCAAGATCAAGCAGGGCTCGAACGCCCAAGCCGCAATCGTAGTCATGTCCGCTGATGGTGCTGTCCGCGCCATGGTCGGCGGGCGCAAGATCGAAGCCGCAGGCAGCTTCAACCGCGCGACGCAAGCCCTGCGCCAGACCGGATCAACCTTCAAACCCTTCGTCTACGCCGCCGCCCTCGATCTGGGGTGGAGCCCGGCAGACTACGTCGAAGACACTCCCCTCACCCTCAACATCCCCGGCTCCGGCGCGTGGACGCCCAAGAACTATGACAACGAATTCAAGGGTCTTATCACCCTGACTCAGGCGCTTGCGGAAAGCCGCAATATCCCCGCCGTCAAAGTATCTGAAGCCGTCGGTCGCGAGAACGTCCGCAAGATCGCCGCCGACTTCGGCATCCAAAGCGATCTCGCCGCAGGCCCCGCCCTCGCCCTCGGGGCGTCAGAATCGACGCTGATCGAAATGACGGGGGCCTTCGCGGGCATCCTGAACGGCGGCTCTTCCGTTACCCCCTACGGCCTTGTCGAATTGCGCCTGCAAGGCGAAGAGGAACCGCTGATCGGCGCCGCAGGCGGCATCGGCGAACGGGTGATCCAGGAACAATCGGCCCGCCTCCTGACCTACATGATGTCACAGGTCATCGAATCCGGCACCGGCACCCGCGCCCAACTCGACGGCCGCCCCGCCGCAGGCAAGACCGGCACCACCCAGGCCGCCCGCGATGCATGGTTTGTGGGCTTCACCGCCGATTACGTGGCGGGCGTCTGGATGGGGTATGACGACAATACCCCGCTGACCGGCGTCACCGGCGGTGGCTTGCCCGCCGAAATCTGGCACGAGGTGATGATGCGGGTTCATGAAGGCGTCGAAGTCAAACCCCTGCCCCTCGCCATTCCCGAACCCCGAACCCCGCCGCAACCGGAATACCCGGAATATGCCCAACCCTTCCCCGACCAATCCGGTCAGGGCCAGGTTCAGCCGCAGCAGCAGCGGGACCGCTCACAGGAAGACCCGGTCGAATCCCTGCTGCGTGATCTGCTCGGCCTCTACTGACCCGCGCCACATGAAAAAACCCGCCGGATGCATCCCGGCGGGTTTTTCATTTCATACTCAGTAAAGGATCAGATCGTCTTCAGCTCAGCCACCAGCCGGTCGATATCGCCGCCATTCCGGTCCAGCAGCGCCCCGATCTCCGTCCGTTCCGAGGCCAGCATGTTGACCCCTTCAATGATGATGTTGAAGAACAGGTTCTTCCCCGATTTGTCCGACACATGCCAGCGCAGATCGAACGGCGCTTCACCCTGCAGATAGGCGACAGAGATCACCTCGAAATAGCTCTTGATCGGGCGCGCATCCGTCACCTCGATCCGGCCCCCGATGAACTCGCGGAACCGGCGGCCGTATTTGCGGCTCAGATAACCCTGATAGGCCTTGGTAAAGGCCGACAGCTGCCTCCCGCTCGCCTGCCGCGCCGCAGGCCCCAGCGCCGACCGCGCGATCACCGGCACATCGGCATAACGCGCGAACATGCGTTCGAAATCCCCAAACATCGCACCTTCGGATTTGCCCGAGGCGATGATCCGGTTCACATCCGAAACCGCAGAATCAATCAGCCCCCGCGCATCTGCCACGGTCAGCGCAAAGGAAGGCACAGGCATCCCGAATGCCGCCGTCGCGGCCAGCGCGATGGACGTAAAGCCCCGGCGCGTCATCCGGGTCGCGTTATGATCATTCTGCATAGGGGTCCTCGAAATCGGTGTAAGGGTCTTCAAAACCTGCATCCGCCTCACCAGCCGCACCCCCCAGTGCAAAGCGCCGGTTCTGCAAATACAGCAGGCGCGTCTGCGCATAGCTGTCTGCACTTTCATATAGGACAGAATCAACCGTGTCGGAATAGCGCGCCCGATCACTCAGTCGCGACAGGACCTTCGTTCCCGTCGCGTAATAGGATTCCGGTTGCGGCAAGGCCAGCCGCACCGGGTTCGCCGCCACATCTACAATCACACCCACCAGATCACGGTCCGTGGTCGGCCCGACGAAGGGCACTTCAGAATACTGCCCCTCCGGCACACCCCACACATGCAGCGTCTCGCCAAAGTCGGTCGGGTCGCCTGCCACCCCCATCGCCGTCGCCGGATCGAACAGCCCGCCAATCCCGATGGTCGAATTTATCGCAAACCGCAGCGTGTTCTCGGCCGCCTTGCCCAGCCGCAATTGCAACACATTGTTCACCACATCGCCCGGCGCATCCAGATTGGTGGCAAAGTTGGAAATCCCCTGCTCAACCGGCTCAGGCAGGATCGAGCTATAGGTGTTGGCCGTCGGCCGCAGCAGAACCTTGTCCACACCGCGGTTGAACTCGTGAATCTCGCGGTTGCGCGCCTCGTTCGGGTCATTCACCCCCGAAGCCATCGGCGCAGGTCCACAGGCCGCAAGCATCACCGCGCAAAGGCCGACAGGCAGTCCGAACCGGACAGAACGGCCCGAAACCCGGCCGATAATCGCTTTAAGCGCCAAATTCATCCTGCTCCCTAAATCCTGTCCCGATCTGCGGTGCAACTGTCAGCGTCCAGCCTTATGCCGCCCCGCCCCACATGACAACCGCCCGACCGTGTCGCTCCGGTCACGAATTGCGGAAACCCGCCGCAGTCGATGCCAATCCTACGTGCCAAAGACAGGTTCAGATGTCGCCCGGCACACAAATGGCAGAAAGAAGCCGCCAGCAGGGATCCCGCCCGTAACTTCCCCGTGGCAGGCACCCTATCGCCATGCTAGCCTTTTCCCGCGCAAAACATCGCGCAGTAACCAGTGACCGATTTCAAGGAAAGCGCGGCGCATGTGGCGAAGCGGACAATCCGGCGGCGCAGCAGAATTGCGCCAGGCGTTCAAAGAGCAACGCGGTCTCTTCGCCGCTGCAATCCTTTTTTCCAGCGCCGTCAACCTGCTGATGCTGACCAGCCCGCTTTACATGCTGCAGGTCTATGACCGCGTTCTGGGCAGCCAATCCGAAGCCACCCTCGTCGCCCTCACCCTGCTGATGACCGCGCTCTTCGCCATCATGGCTTTGCTCGATCACCTGCGTGGCCGTGTCCTCGCCCGCATTGGCGCAGGTTTGCAACAAACGCTGGACCCCCGCGTGTTCAAGGCCGCCCTTGCGCGCCAATCGGTCGCCCCCGACGACCGCGCCGCCCTCGCCGCCCAGCGCGATGTTGAGGCGATCCGCGCCTTTTGGTCTTCGCAATCCGTCACCGCCCTGATCGATATGCCATGGGCGCCCATCTATTTCGCCGCCATTTTCATCTTTCACCCGCTGCTGGGGTGGCTTGCCATCGCGGGCGCAGTCGTGATTTTCGGCATCGCCCTGCTCAATCAAAGATACACCCGCCACGCTCTGCAACGCGCCAGCGAAACCAGCCTGATGGCAGACCGCACCGCCGACAGGATGCGCGCCGAATCTGAAACCATCCGCGCCCTCGGCATGACTGGGGCCGCCTTCAACCGCTGGCAGGACACCCGCGCCGAGGCACTGACCGAAGGCATTGTCGCAGGTGATAGCGGCGGCGCATGGTCATCTGCCTCGCGCGGGTTCCGCCTCTATCTGCAATCGGCCATGCTGGGCCTCGCCGCATGGGTCGTGCTGCAGGGCGAACTCACCGCAGGCGCCATGATCGCCGCCTCCATCCTCATGGGCCGCGCGCTGCAACCCATCGAACAGACCGTCGCGCAATGGCCCGTCCTCACCCGCGCGATGGAAGCACGCACCCGCCTCGCCGACCTGCTCTCCCGCGTCCCCCCAACCGCGCCCCGCACCGCCCTGCCCCGCCCCTCTGCAAAGACCGAGGTAACAAACCTCACGCTCATCCCCCCCGGCCAATCCGCCCCCACCCTGCGCGGCCTGTCCTTCACGCTGCAACCCGGTCAGGCGCTCGGCGTCATCGGCCCCTCCGGGGCGGGCAAATCCACCCTCGCCCGCGCACTCACCGGGCTCTGGGTTCCCGCCTCCGGCAGCATCCGCCTTGATGGCGCCAGCCTTGACCAGTTCGATCCCGACCGTCTGGGTGCGCTGATCGGCTACCTGCCGCAACGCGTCAGCCTGTTTGATGGCACCATCGCCGAAAATATCGCCCGCCTTGCCCCCACCGACGATGCCCGCATCGTCGCCGCTGCACAGGCCGCCGCCGCCCATGACATGATCCTCCGCCTGCCACGCGGCTATGACACGCGGCTCGACAGCACAGGTGGCCTGCTCTCCGGCGGCCAGATTCAGCGGATCGGCCTCGCCCGCGCGCTCTTTGGCGAACCCGTCCTGCTCATCCTTGATGAGCCCAACTCCAACCTTGATAACGAAGGCTCCCTCGCCGTGAACGCCGCCATCCGCGCGCACAAGGCTGCAGGCGGCATCGCCCTCATCATGGCCCACCGCCCCGCCGCCATTCAGGAATGCGACCTCCTCCTCGTGCTCGAAGACGGCCTGCGCCGCGCCTTCGGCCCGCGTGATCAGATCCTGCGCGACATGGTCCAAAACGCAGGCGATATCGTGGGCAAGATCGCACCGGGGGGCATCCGATGACGACCACCCCCGACTGGTCCGCCCGCACCCACATCCGCGCGGGTCTGCTTACACTCGCCGCCCTCGCCGCCCTTCTCGGCCTCTGGGGCAGCGGTACCGAACTCGATGGCGCGATCATCGCGCCGGGGCAAATTCAGGTCGACCAGAACCGCCAGATCGTCCAGCACCCCGATGGCGGCGTGGTGGCGGCCATCGCCGTCCGCGAAGGCCAACTTGTCCGCGCGGGCGACCTTCTCCTCTCGCTCGACGGCGCGCTTTTGCGCTCTGAACACAGCATCGTCGAAGCGCAGCTTCACGAGATCCGCGCCCGCCGCGCAAGGCTGGAGGCTGAGCGTGACGATGCCCCCACCCCAACCTTCCCTCCCGACCTGCTGGATTTGGCCGAAACCCGCCCTGATGTCGCCGAACAGATCGAAGGCCAGCGCCGACTGTTCACCGCCCGCCGTGAAACCATTGCTCGCCAGTCCGAACAACTCTCCCGCCGCAAGGCCCAAACCGCCGCCCAGATCGACGGGATCGACGCGCAATCTGCCGCCCTTGTCACCCAGACCGCCCTGATCAGCCGCGAACTCACCGACCAGCAATCCCTTCTGGACAAAGGCCTCGCCCAATCCGCCCGCGTCCTCGCCCTGCAACGCGAAGCCGCCAGCCTGCAAGGCCGCAGCGGCGAACTTGCCGCCCTGCGCGCCCAAGCCGAAGGCCGCATCACCGAGATCGACCTTGAAACCCTCCGCCTCGCTGCCCTGCGCCGGGAAGAGGCCACCGCCGAACTGCGCGACATCGGACCCACCGAACGCGAACTCGCCGAACGGCGCGGCGCGCTGGCCGAACGCATCGCCCGGCTGCACATCCGCGCGCCAGTCTCCGGCACGGTCCTCGGCCTTGCCGTCACCACCCCCCGCGCGGTGATCCGCCCGGCTGACCCGATCCTCTATCTCGTCCCGCAGGACCGCCCGCTCGTCATCGCCATCCGCATCCCCCCCGCCAATATCGACGAGGTCCGCATCGGCCAATCCGTCCGCCTTGTCTTTCCCGCCCTCTCTGCGCGTGACACGCCGGAACTCGCAGGCACCCTCGCCCTTGTCTCCGCCGATGCGCTCGCCGATCAGGCCACAGGGCAAACCTTTTTCCGCGCCGAAATCACCTTGCCCCCTCAGGAAATCACCCGTCTCGACGGGCTCACCCTCCTGCCCGGCATGCCGGTCGAGGCGTTCATCCGCACCGGCACCCGCACCCCGATGGCCTATCTCCTGCAACCCTTCACCGATTACTTCCGCCACGCCTTCCGCGAATCCTGACGAACCAAACCCACCCTTGCCGCGCCCCCCGCCCCCGGCTAGCCTCCGCGCCAAACGAACTCCGGAGGAACCATGTCCATCGAAGCCCGCCTCGCCGAACTCGGCGTCACCCTCCCCGATGCTCCCGCCCCGGCGGCGAATTACGTCCCCTTCGTGGTGGTGGGCAATATTGTCCACGTCTCGGGCCAGATCAGCCAGAACGCGAACGGCCTCATCAAGGGCCGCTTGGGCGACGATCTCGCCATCGAACAAGGGGCCGAAGCTGCAAAATCCTGCGCCATCTCGCTTCTTGCCCAGGTCAAAAAGGCCTGCGGCGGCGATCTTTCCCGCCTCGTCCGCGCGGTGAAACTGACGGGTTTCGTCAATTCCACCCCCGAATTCACCGATCAGCCCAAGGTCATCAATGGCGCATCCGATTTCCTCGTCGCCGCCTTGGGTGACGCGGGCCGCCATGCCCGCTCGGCGGTCTCCGCAGCTTCGCTCCCGCTCGGCGTCGCGGTGGAAATCGAAGGCATCTTTGAAATCCGCTGATCCCATGTCCCCCAGCCTGCCGCCCGCCTTCCTCAAGGCCCCCATCGCCCACCGCGCCTATCACGATGTGGCGCAGGGCCGCCCGGAAAACAGCCGCGCCGCCATCCGCGCGGCCATCGCGGCAGGCTACGGGATCGAAATCGACCTCCAGCTTTCGCGCGACGGCGTGCCGATGGTGTTCCACGATGAAACCCTCGAACGCCTCACCCCGCGCGAGGGCTGGCTCTGCGACCTCACCGCCGCCGAACTGGCCACCATCCCGCTCAAGGGCGGCGATGAGACGATCCCGACGCTGGCCGAAATCCTCACCCTCGTCGCAGGCCGCACCCCCCTGCTGATCGAGCTGAAGGATCAGACCCTCCGCATGACCGAAACCGACGGCCGCCTCGAACAGGCCACAGCCGCGCTGCTGGCGAGCTACCAAGGCCCCGTCGCCGTCATGTCCTTCAACCCCCATTGCATCGCCCATATGGCCCGCCTCGCCCCTACCCTGCCGCGTGGCCTCACCACCTCGGCCTATGACCCCGACGACTGGCACCCCCTGCCCGCCACCACCTGCGCCCACCTGCGCGACATCCCCGACTATGACCGCGTTCAGGCCAGCTTCATCAGCCACGAAGCGAAAGACCTCGCACGCCCCCGCGTCACAGACCTCGCCACCCAAGGCGCCGCCATCCTCTGCTGGACGATCAAATCCGCCGAGGCAGAGGCAAAGGCCCGCCAAATCGCCCAAAACATCACCTTCGAACAATACCCCGCCGCCATCCCGGCCACGATCCCGGCTTGACGCCCCCCTTCGCCAAGCCACCTTCATCTTGGCACAAATACCCTCGGGGGGTCTGGGGGGCAGACAGCCCCCCAGCCTCTCCGCAAAACAACGGCCGGGAATGACCCAGACAGACCTCCTCGACAGCATCACCGACCTGCCCGCCCCCGATTGGGACGCGCTGGCCTGTCCGGAATGCGCCGATGGCGGCCGCCCGGTCGATCCCTTCACCACCCACCGCTTTCTGGCGGCGCTCGACAGGTCCGGCTCCACCGGCACCGGCACCGGCTGGCAACCCCGCCCGCTGGTGATCCGCGACGACACCCGCCTGCTCGCCGCCACGCCGCTCTATGTGAAATCCCACAGCCAAGGCGAATACATCTTCGATCACGGCTGGGCGCAGGCGCTCGAACGCGCGGGCGGGCGCTACTACCCCAAACTGCAAATCGCCGTCCCATTTACCCCCGCCACCGGCCGCCGCTTCCTCGCCGCACCCGATGCCCCCCATGCCCGCGACACGCTGGTCGAGGCGGCGATCCACCTCGCCCGCACCAACCACCTCTCCTCGCTCCACGCCACCTTCTGCACGGGCGAAGAGGCCGAAACGCTCGCCGCCCGCCACGGCCTGCTGCACCGCGTCACCCAGCAATTCCACTGGGAAAACCGCGGCTACGGCACCTTTGACGATTTCCTGAACGACCTCTCTTCGCGCAAACGCAAGATGATCCGCAAGGAACGCGAAACCGCCCGCGCCTCGGGCCTCACCATCCGCGCGCTGACCGGGGATGACATCCAGCCCCGCCACTGGGATGCCTTCTGGACCTTCTATCAGGACACCGGCGCCCGCAAATGGGGCACCCCCTACCTCACCCGCCGCTTCTTCACCCAGGCGCAGGAAACCCTTCGCGACGACATGCTCCTCGTGCTGGCCGAACGCTCCGACGGCACCCCCGTCGCCGCCGCGCTCAACTTCATCGGTCGCCACACGCTCTTCGGCCGTTACTGGGGCTGCATCGAGGATCACCCCTGCCTGCATTTCGAACTCTGCTACTATCAGGCCATCGACTGGGCCATCACGAACCGCCTCGCGCGGGTCGAGGCGGGCGCACAGGGCGAACACAAACTCGCCCGCGGCTACCTGCCCACCCCTGTCCATTCCCTGCATTGGATCGCCGAACCCGGCTTCCGCGATGCGGTGGCGCAATACCTCCGCGCCGAACGCCGCGCCGTGGATGAGGAGATTGAGGTTCTCACCACCTACGGCCCCTTCCGGCACGTCACCGCCGAAACCTGACAGAACCGTTGACCTTCCCGCGCCCGCCTGTCACCCATCACAGGAATAATCCGCGAAGCGTGAAAAGCTTCGCGGAAACCCCCCTGATCTTTCGCAGAAAAATCGCCCTGCCCTTGAATGAAAGCCACCATGATCGACCGCCCCGCCGACAGTACCATTTCCGATGCCGACCTCGCTCCCCTTCTGGCCAATGGCTGGATGGCCATCGAAGGCGGACGCGCCATCGCCAAGGTCTACACCTTCCGCAATTTTGTTGAGGCCTTCGGTTTCATGACCCGCGCCGCGATCTGGGCGGAAAAATGGGATCACCACCCCGATTGGTCCAATGTCTACAAGACCGTCACCGTCACGCTCACCACGCATGACACAGGTGGCCTCACCGTGTTGGATGTAAAACTCGCCGCCAAGATGGACCACCTGGCCGAGGATTAAGGCAGCGTCTAATCCTCCACCTCCACCGTGGCCCAGGTTTCAAAGCAAACCCCGCCCGCAAGGGCCATCACCCCGATGGTCGCCCGCCCGCCAAGGCCCCGCTCGCGCCCGAACACCTCCACAAACAGGTCCGACAGGCCCGAAGATACCTTGTGGACATCCTCATAATCCGGCGTGCAGACCACGAAATTCAGTGTCCGCACGATGCTGCGCACCTTGTCCAGTGACCCCACCGCCTGCCGGATACCGCCCAGCACATTCAGCCCCGTCCGCCGCGCCGCCATATAGCCCTGCTCTGTCGTCAGGTCCGCCCCCAGCCGCCCCTTATGCGTGATCTCCGCCCCGATCTGCGCCACATGGCCCGACAGGAACAGCAGGCTCCCCACCCGGTGAAAGGGCTTCATCGTGCCGTAATCCGCCCCGTAATATCCCATCACGTCGAAATCGGGGATATCCAGCCCCATCTCTATCGCCAACCGCTCCGGTGTCATGCGCCGCCCTCCTGACCTGCCGTCCCAGCCTGCCCCGCCATGCCCCCCTCAATCAAGCCGCCTCAGGCGTCAGCCATGGCCGCAGCAGCGCAAGCGGATGCGCCCGCAGCGTCAACCGCATCGACACATAATCCTCCACCACCTGCTCGCCCGCCGTCATGGCGCGAAACACCACCGCAGGCTCCACAATCCCCTCGCCATCCATATCCCCCGCAAACAGCGGCAAGGGCTTGCTCTCGCCCAGCGCCTTCGCCGCCCACAGCGCATCCCGGCGCGACAACCCCAGCGATGCAAAGCAATCCGCCTCCGCCAACCGCGCCAGCATCAGCGCGCTGATGCCCGCCCGCCGCCAGACATCCTCCACCGCCGTGTATCCATTGCCCCGCGCCCCCACGATCCACTGCGCCTCATCCTCGGCCATGCCCTTGATCTGCCGCAGCCCCAGCCGCAGCGCCAACCCGCCCCGCCCGTCCGGTTCCATCACATTGTCCCAATGGCTCGCGTTGATGCAGGGCGGGCGCACCACCACCCCGTGCTCGCGCGCATCCCGCACGATCTGGGCAGGCGCATAAAACCCCATCGGCTGGCTGTTCAGCAGCGCGCAGGCGAATATCCCCGGATGATGCCGCTTCAGCCACGCACTGGCATAGACCAGCAGCGCAAAGCTTGCCGCATGGCTTTCGGGGAACCCGTAACTCCCGAACCCCTCGATCTGCGCAAAACAGCGCGCGGCGAAATCCGCGTCATAACCTTTCGCCAGCATCCCCTCCATGAACCGATCCCGAAACTCGCTGACAGACCCATGCTTCTTGAACGTGGCCAGCGACCGGCGCAGACGATCCGCCTCCGTCGGCGTGAACCCCGCCCCGATGATGGCGATCTGCATCGCCTGTTCCTGAAACAGCGGCACCCCCAGCGTCTTGCCCAGCACCCGGCCCAGCTCATCGGATGGAAAGGAAACCACCTCCTGCCCGTTCCGCCGCCGCAGAAAGGGATGCACCATATCCCCCTGAATCGGCCCCGGCCGGATGATCGCCACCTGGATCACCAGATCGTAGAACGTCCGCGGCCGCATCCGCGGCAGGAAATTCATCTGCGCACGGCTCTCCACCTGAAACACGCCCAGACTGTCGGCCTTGCACAGCATGTCATAGGTCGCCGCATCCTCGGCGGGCAGGCTGGCCAGCGTGTGATGCACCTGATGATGCTTGCCCAGCAGGTCAAACCCCTTGCGGATGCAGGTCAGCATCCCCAGCGCCAGCACATCCACCTTCAGGATGCCCAAGGTATCAATGTCATCCTTGTCCCAGCAGATGACGGTCCGATCCTCCATCGTCGCATTCTCGATGGGCACCAGCTCATCCAGCCGCCCCTCGGTGATGATGAACCCGCCGACATGCTGGCTCAGATGGCGCGGAAAGCCCTGTATTTCGTCGATGATCTGCATGGTCAGCGCCAGCCGCCGATCCGAAGGGTCCAGCCCGATCTCGCGCAGCCGCACCTCGGTGATCTGGCCGGGTCCGCCCCAGCCCCAGATCTGGCTCGACATCGCCGCCAGCGTATCCTCGGTCAGCCCCATCGCACGGCCCACCTCGCGCACCGCCCGCTTGCCGCGGTAATGGATCACCGTGGCGCACAGCCCGGCCCGGTGCCGCCCATAGCGCGCATAGATGTGCTGGATCACCTCCTCGCGCCGCTCATGCTCGAAATCCACGTCGATATCGGGCGGCTCGTTCCGCGCCTCGGACACGAACCGCTCAAACACCATCGTCCCGATCTCGGGCGAAACACTCGTCACGCCCAAAGCATAACACACCACCGAATTCGCCGCCGATCCCCGCCCCTGGCACAGGATCCCCCGCCCCCGCGCAAACTGCACGATGTCATGCACGGTCAGGAAATAGGGCTCGTATTTCAGCTTCCCGATAAGCTGTAACTCATGCGCCATCTGCGCCCGCACCCGGTCACTCGCCCCTGCAGGATAGCGCCAGTCCAGCCCCGCCCAGGCCAGCCGCGCGAGCCGCTCCGCCGCCGTCTCGCCCCCCGTCACCTCGGACGGGTACTCATAGCGCAACTCATCCAGCGAGAACCTCAACCGCCCCGCCACCTCCCCGGCCCGATGCACGGCCTCTTCATGGCCCGCAAACAGCCGCAGCATCTCGGCCTCCGACCGCAGCCGCTGCTCGGCATGGGGCAGCGCGCGGCGGCCCAGCGCATCCACCCGCACGCCCAGCCTTATCGCCGTCAGCACATCCGCCATCCGCCGCCGCGATCCGTGATGCATCATCGGCAAGGCACTCGCCACCGGGGCCAGCCCCACCCCTTCCGCCAGCCGCGCCAGCCGCGCAAACCGCGCCCGATCCTGCCCGTCATAGCGCGGCGCCATCAGCAGATGACACGCCCCCGGAAACGCACCCACCAACCGCGTGACAACGCCACGCCACGCCCCCATCTCCCCCCGCGCGGGCGGATGGATCAACAGCACCATCCTCGCGCCCCAGTCCAGCAGGTCCTCCACCCCCAGATCGCAGGTCCCCTTCGCCACCCGCAACCGCCCGAGTGAGATCAGCCGACACAGCCGCCCCCACCCCGCCCGATCCTCGGGCAGACAAGTCACCGTGAACCCGTCCCGCAACACGATCCGCGCCGCCGGGATCAACCGCGTCCCCGGCCAATCCCGCCCCTCCTCCGCCGCCACCCGCGCCAGGTCCCGCACCTTGGCATGGGCGCGCACGATGCCCGCCACGGAATTCACATCCGCCACCGCCAACCCCGCCATCCCCATCTCGGCCGCACGCGCCATCACCTCCTCGGGATGCGACGCCCCGACAAGAAAGGTGAAATTCGACAGGGCCGACAATTCGACAAACGCCATGGGCAGCAGGGGATTCGCTCTGTTCTGTATGAGAACATTATAAGAACAAATCCCCGCAAGACGAGTCCCCTCAGACAGGGGTCTCCCACCCCAAAATCACTTCCACCGCCTCTTCCGCCGTCTCCACAAACCGGAACAGCCCAAGGTCCGCCTGCGCGATCAGCCCCTCATCCGCCAGCGCCTGCCAGTTGATGACCTTCTCCCAGAACGCCCGGCCAAACAGCAGGAACGGCACCCGCTTCATCCGCCCCGTCTGGATCAGCGTCAGCGCCTCGAACATCTCGTCCAGCGTGCCGAACCCGCCGGGGAAAATGCAGATCGCCCGCGCCCGCATCAGGAAATGCATCTTGCGGATGGCAAAGTAGTGAAAGTTGAAACACAGGTCCGGCGTCACATGCGGGTTCGGCGCTTGCTCATGCGGCAGCACGATATTGAGCCCGATGGATTGCCCCCCCGCCTCTGCCGCGCCAAGGTTCCCCGCCTCCATGATGCCGGGTCCACCCCCCGTCACCACCACCATCTCGCGGCCATAGCTCTTCAGGCTCTCCTCGGTGATGCGGAACGCCAGCTTGCGCGCCTCCTCATACCACCCCGCCAAGGCCCCCGCCGCACCCGTGCCATCCGCCCGCACCCGCGCCGATCCCATCACCACGACCGTGGACTGGATCCCCCGCTCATCCAGCACCATCTGCGGCTTGAGCAGCTCAAGCTGCAACCGCACCGGGCGCAACTCCTCGCGCATCAGGAAATCCGTGTCGGTAAAGGCCAGTCGATAGGCCGGGGCACGCGTCTGCGCCGTATCCGGCAACCGCTCCGCTGCCGCCGCATCCTGCGTGCTGTCCCGAAACGGGTGCGCGCGTCCATCATCCTTGGCTGTCATTCCGGTCCTCTTGTTGCGCGGCTGCGCCACCTTCTCTATAGGGCCTTCTCTATAGGGTCGCACCGGATCAGACCAATCAAAAGGGGGGAAACCATGTCCTACGCCGCGCTCGAAGCCGCCATCGAATCCGCATGGGATGCCCGCGACAGCATCACCCCCGCCACCCGCGGCGAAACCCGCGACGCGATCGAATCCACCCTCACCGCGCTCGACAGCGGCACCCTGCGCGTGGCCGAACGTCAGGCCGATGGCCAATGGCACGTCAACCAATGGGCCAAGAAGGCGGTCCTTCTGTCCTTCCGCCTGACGGATATGTATGAAATCTCCGGCTCCAACGGCGGCTCAAACTGGTGGGACAAGGTCCCCTCCAAATGGCAAGGCTGGACGGCCGACGACTGGCGCAAGGCCGCCTTCCGCGCCGTCCCCGGCTCCATCGTCCGCCGCTCGGCCTATATCGCCAAAGGCGTGGTCCTGATGCCCTCTTTCGTCAATATCGGTGCCTATGTCGATGAAGGCTCGATGGTCGACGGCTGGGCCACCGTCGGCTCCTGCGCGCAGATCGGCAAGAACGTCCACCTCTCCGGCGGCGTCGGCATCGGCGGCGTGCTGGAACCCATGCAGGCCGGCCCCACCATCATCGAAGACAACTGCTTCATCGGCGCGCGGTCCGAGGTCGTCGAAGGCTGCATCATCCGCGAAGGCTCGGTCCTCGGCATGGGCGTCTTCATCGGCAAATCGACCAAGATCGTCGACCGCGAAACCGGCGAGGTCATGTATGGCGAGGTTCCCGCCGGTTCCGTCGTCGTCGCAGGCTCCATGCCCTCCAAGGGTGGCATCAACCTCTACTGCGCCGTGATCGTGAAAAAGGTCGACGCGCAAACCCGCTCCAAAACCTCGATCAACGAACTCCTGCGCGACTGATCAGGTCCGATCACACCACAGGGGGCAGGGCGCAACCTCTGCCCCTTCATCTTGGCCCAAATACCCAATTCCCCGCCCAAAGCCCGCGCAACGTCCGGTGATCGCGGGCTAGGGCGTGGTTTCTCCTCACCGCGTCCAAGCCTTGGTGGCGTTGGCCCTATCACTACGCGACAAGCACCGCCACTTCGCTCCCCTTCAGCTCCATCCGCGCCAGCGGCCCATAAGACGCCGCATCACCCCGCAAATTCGGGAACAGGCGCAGCACCTCGTCCTGCGCTTCTGCATCAAACCCGGCCAGCGTTGCAGGATGATAGCTCTCGCAATCCAGCCCGTTCGCCGTCACCACCTCGTGCCGGTCGAACAGCAGATGCAGATAGGTCACCTCGCCCCCCTCAATCACCCGCACGGCCAAATCATCCACCAGATGCTTGGCCTTCACCAACACCTCCGCCTCACCGAACAACAATTCGGACCGCGCGCCCGTCACCAGCACCCGGTGATTGCCCGACAGGCGCACCGCCGCGTGATCGCCCAGCGTCCCCGCCGCGATCTCCACCGGCGCATCCGAACCCTGCGCCTCCCGCACGGCGCGCCCCACCCAGCGCAGCGCCTGCGCCCCGTGATCCCGCGTCAGCACCAGATCCCCCGGCACCAACCGCTCCACCGCAACCCGGCCCTCGGGCACGTCAATCAGCGTTCCTTCGGTAAAGCAGGCAACCATCGACAGCTTCACAAAGGCCACGTCGGTATTGCCCATGCTGTCGGTGACCTCATAGGTCAGCACCTGGTCCTCCAGGCTGTCCACCGACTGGACGTACAGCACCCCATCCTTGCCCAGCATGATCGTCTCGCCCGTGGGCAGCTTCACGCTGTCGCCGGCAACCACATCGATGCCGTTGATCTTGGTCACCGTCAGAACCGAGCCGACGCTCGATTTGTCATTGCCCAGCACATCCAGCTTTGCCAGATCGCCCTTCCGGATCGTCACCTCATCATCCAGCGCGATCAGCCCCACCTGCACCGATCCCGCCGCCACCATCACGGCCGAATCAAACGCCCCATCCCCGGAATCCGCGATGGCCATACGGAAGGTATTCACCTCGCCTGCCTTGACCGGCACCTTCAGCGTCAGCGTGACGGAAAACCCGTCCATCTCGGTGTTATAGGTGTTGGAAGCCGCCGGGTTGTCGACATACAGGTTCGAATTTACCTTGGTGTTGATGTTGTCGATAGAGATGCTTCCCGCACCCAACACCAGTTCCGCCGGAACCCCGTTCACCCAGACGGCAAAGGCGTCGTTGTAACCGGAATTGATATATTCCAGGTACTCCTCCGACGACCAGACGATCTGCATCGTCAGCACATCCCCCGTCGGCACGAAACTCGCCTCGAAAACCGCCGCGTCAAACGTGACCTGCCCCGACACCTTGCTCAGCATGTCATCGCCCGCACCCTTGAAGTCGGTCGATGTCCCTTCCGAGATATTGGCATCGCCCTCGCTCTGGGTGAAATCCGACACCTTTCCCGTGGAAAGGATCAACCCGCTGTCCGAAGGCGCAACCCCGGGCATGGTCTTGTCGGCCCCGGAATAGATCCCGGCTTGCCCGTCCGCGCCACTGAAGCTGGCCGAAACGATCTTCACCCCTTCGCCAAAGATGGTCGCAGCCATTTCCTCGGCACTGGCCGCGTCGATCTTCAGTTCCGAAGCTTCCATAGGCGCAATCTCCCGGTATTCTCTCGAAACCGCAGAACGACCGTGCGTTAACTTTTATTACTTCTCTTTCGGATAGTCGGCCCCAACGCAGCCGCTTTGCGCTCCCTCGCCGGGAATGCTATCGCTTGCCCGCATCCATCAGCGAGGCCCGCCATGACCGAAGCCCCTCCCCCCAAGCGCGAAAAGCGCCCGCAGCAGGTCTATACGCTGGTGGTCGAAGTGGGCCGCAAGCCGGGTGACGGCCTGCCCGACAAATCCACTGGCGCCGCGCTGATGATCTACGCTTCAGGCGTAGATGAAGATGAAGCCGTCCGCGAATCCGTCGCCATCCTGAAACAGGCCGATCTCGCGCCCCTTGACGTGTCAGGTTACGGCACGCTGGAGGATCGTCTGAAAGGCGGGGATGAGATTGACGCCGACGAACGCGCCCTGATGCAGCGCGCGCTAGATGAAAACTCGGTCATCGTCGCCCAGATGACGCCGTTCTACGACTGATCCATCACACCGCCCGCCGCTGCAACCGCTCCAGCGCCGTGCGCAGCGGCAAAGCCTCATACGGGTCCAGCAACCGCCGCGCCGGGGCCATGCCCTCAGGCCCGCCCGTGGCCAGCCAGCAGCCATCCGCCTCGACCAGTTCCGCCGTCCCAAGGTCCAGCACCACGCCCACGGCCACCGCGCGGCGGCTGTCTGCCACCGCCATCTGCCCGTCCGCCAGATGCCGCGCCAGAACCAGCACTTCCTCGGTCCCGAACAGATATTCCGTCTCGTCCCCGGCAATGCAGATTGGTTGATCCGGCGACACCAGCATGTCGCCCTGCTGCCCGAAATAGGGCGCGCGCAGCCGGATCGGGGCCATGCTGCCCCGGCTCGGCATCTGCACCCGTGTCACGCCCACCAGCGCAACCGCGCCATTGTCGCGCGTCATCACCCGGTCGCCGGGGCGCAACGCCCCCGCCGCAACCGGCCCGCGCTGGGTGCGCACCGGCGTCGCCATCCCCAGCCACCCCACCGGCGCTGGCCGCGCCGTGCCTTGCATTGCCCCGAACCACAGCACCGATGGATGCCGCAACACCCCGGCCCCGCCCGCGCACAGCGCCATCAGATCCGCCAACCGGATCGGCATCGCCGCTTCGCCCTGCGCGCGCAGACGCTGCCCGGCCAGTTCCATCTCCATCCACCAACCGCGCCCGCGCATGTCCCAGCCGAAACTTAGCCGCGCCACGCCCAGACGCTGCGGCAAAGGCCCCGGTAACACATGCCGCAGCACCCGCCCGCCCTGTCGATGCAATAACGCCATCCCCGCGCCAAGATCGTGAAACAGCGACAGCGCCACCTCATCCGCCCCGCTGCCCGTCCGCAGATCCAACAGCACCCCGGCCCCAGCCAGCGGCATCTCGATCTCGAACACCAGAACCCCATGCGGAATGTCGCCCGAAACCGGCGCTCCGGTCGGGTCCGGCTGGTCGGACAGGGCGATCCAGCGGGTCAAATCAGGCGGCGGCGTTTACCATCATGACGTGCATCATGACCAATGCCGCGCCTGCTTTCAACCGACCAACGCGACCGCCTGCCGGTTGCGGCCCCCCGCGCCGCGCGCTATCCCCTTGGCATCGCCTGAAAGGACCGCCATGCCGACCGATCCCGTCGCCCTGACCGCCGCCCTGATCCGCTGCCCCTCGGTCACCCCGGTTGAAGGTGGCGCGCTGGTCCTGCTCGAAGACCTGCTCTCCCAGGCAGGCTTCACCTGCACGCGGGTCGACAGGAACGGCACCGCCAACCTTTACGCCCGCTGGGGCACACGCGGTGCGAACCGCAGCTTCGGCTTCAATGGCCATACTGACGTCGTCCCCGTGGGCGACCTTGCCGCCTGGACGCAAGACCCGTTCGGCGCCGCCATCGTGGACGGCTGGATGTATGGCCGTGGCACCACCGACATGAAATCCGCCGTCGCCGCCTTCGCCGCCGCCGCCATCGACTTCGTCCACGACACCCCCCCCGACGGCGCGGTGATCCTCGCCATCACAGGCGATGAAGAGGGCAACGCCACTGATGGCACAGTCGCCCTGCTCGACTGGATGGCAGGGCAGGGCGAGCGGATGACCCACTGCCTTGTCGGCGAACCCACCTGCCCCGATCACATGGGCCAGATGATGAAAATCGGCCGCCGCGGTTCCCTGACCGCATGGTTCACCGCAACCGGGGTGCAGGGCCATTCCGCCTATCCCCACCGCGCCAAGAATCCCATGCGCGCGCTCACTACCCTCCTCTCCCGCCTGCCCGACCAGCTTGACGACGGCACGGGCCATTTCGATCCCTCTACCCTGCAAATCACCACCATTGATTGTGGCAATCCCGCCAACAACGTGATCCCCGCCAAGGGCAGCGCGACCGTCAACATCCGCTTCAACGATGCTCACAGTGGTGAGTCCATCGCCGCATGGTTGAAGGCGGAAGCTGCCAAAGTAGAGTCCGAAACCGGCGTCACCATCGCCACCCGCCTCCAGATCTCCGGCGAAAGCTTCCTCACCCCGCCCGGTGACCTCTCCGCCCTCATCTCCCGTGCCGTGCAGGCCGAAACCGGCATCACCCCCGAACTTAGCACCACCGGCGGCACCTCCGACGCGCGTTTCGTGAAGGATCACTGCCCCGTCGTGGAATTCGGCCTTGTGGGCAAGACCATGCACCAGGTCGATGAACGGGTCGAAGTCGCCCAGATTCACCAGCTCAAATCCATCTACACACGCATCCTGCGCGACTATTTCGCATGACAGTGCAGATCGAACCCACAAGCGACATCACCACCTGCCGCACTCTGCGCCGCATCGTGTTCATCGAAGAGCAAGGCGTGTCCGAGGCGGATGAGGTCGACGACAAAGACGACACCGCCATCCATCTGCTGGCAACCGAAAATGGCACCCCTGTCGGCTCCGCCCGCCTGCTCATCGCAGGGGATACGGGCAAGATCGGCCGCGTTTGCGTGCTGAAATCCCATCGCGGCACCGGCCTTGGCGCAGCCCTGGTCCGCGCCGCAATCTCCGAACTGCGCGGCCACGGCTTGACCACGGCCAAACTCGGCGCGCAAACCCATGCCATCGGCTTTTACCAACGCCTCGGCTTCACCGCCACTGGCTCGGAATACATGGATGCCGGCATCCCCCACCGCGACATGGTGCTTTCGCTCTAAGGCAAAGGGGGGCAACAGCACCCTTGGCCCCTCTTCGGTCGGACCTGCGCGAAGCGGCCCTGTCGCATGGGTATTTTTGCCAAGGTGAATGGGCAGGGCCGATCTCCCTTCACCCGGACAGGGGGCAGAAGCGGCACAAAGCACAATGGCCTTTCACCGCCACCCGTGCTAACGCGGCCCAATGCAGGATATCCCCACCAAAGCCCAGATTCTCCAGTGGATCGCCGAAAATCCCGGCCTTTCCGCCAAGCGCGACATCGCCAAGGCCTTCAACATCAAGGGCGCGGCGCGCATCGACCTCAAGCGCATCCTGCGTGAACTGGAAGACGAAGGTACCGTCACCAAAAAGGCCCGCACCTACCGCGATCCCGATACCCTGCCCCCCGTCACCCTGCTGACCGCGTTGCCGCCGGATGGGCAGGGCGACGTGTTCCTGCGCCCGATGGAATGGCAGGGCGCCGAGGCGGATGCCCCCCGCATCCTGTTCATCCCCAAAAAGGGTGACCCCGCCCTCGGCGCGGGCGACCGCATCCTGGCCCGTCTGTCCAAGGTCGATCTCGACGACTGGCAGTATGAAGCCCGCCTGATCCGCCGCCTCGGATCGAACCCGATCAAGCTGCTGGGCATCTTCCGCCAGAACGCCGAGGGCGGCCGCATTGTCGGCATCGACAAGGGCGCCGACAAGGAATGGATGGTCGGCCGCGACGACACACTCGATGCCCGCGATGGCGAGTTGGTGGAGGCCGAACAATCCGGCCCCAAACGCCTGGGCCTGCCCCGCGCCCGCATCGTTGCCCGTCTGGGCGATCCGGCGGGGCCGAAGGCCGTCTCGCTCATCGCCATTCACCAGCACGGCATCCCCGACCGCTTCCCCGATCCCGTCATCGCGGCAGCCGAGGCGGCGAAGCCCGCCCCGATGGGCAAACGCGAAGACCTGCGCGATCTGCCCCTTGTCACGATCGACCCGTCCGATGCCCGCGATCATGATGACGCGGTCTATGCCGAGGCCGATACCGATACCCACAATCCCGGCGGGTTCATCGTCTGGGTCGCCATCGCCGATGTCGCCCATTACGTCCGCCCCGGCAGCCCCCTGGACCGTGAGGCGCGCAAGCGCGGCAACTCCACCTATTTCCCCGACCGCGTGGTTCCCATGCTGCCCGACGTCCTGTCGGGCGACCTTTGTTCGCTGCACGAAGGCGTGGACCGCCCCTGCATCGCCGTCCGCCTGAAACTGGATGCCGAAGGCCAGAAGATCAGCCACCGCTTCCTGCGCGGCATGATGCGTTCCGCCGCCTCGCTGCATTACGGCGAAGTGCAAGAGGCCGCCGATGGCCGCCCCAACGCCCGCACCGCCCCTTTGATGGACCGTGTGATCACGCCGCTTTACGCCGCCTATACCGTCGCCACCAAAGCCCGCCACCTGCGCCAGCCGCTGGATCTGGACCTGCCCGAACGCAAGATCGTGCTGTCCGATGAAGGCAAGGTGCTGTCGGTCGCCTATCGCGACCGGTTCGACGCGCATAAGCTGATCGAGGAATTCATGATCCTCGCCAATGTGGCCGCGGCCGAGGAACTGACCCGCCTCAAACGCCCCCTCCTGTTCCGCGTCCACGAAGAACCCAGCCCCGAAAAACTCGATGCCCTGCGCGAAGTGGCAGAGGCGTCCGGATTTACCCTCGCCAAAGGGCAGGTCCTGAAAACCGCGCATCTCAACCGCCTGCTCGCCCAGGCGCAGGGCACCGAATTTGATGAGCTGATGAACATCACCACCCTGCGTTCCATGACGCAGGCCTATTACCACCCGCAGAATTTCGGCCATTTCGGCCTGTCGCTGCGGTCTTATGCCCATTTCACCTCGCCCATCCGCCGCTACTCCGATCTGATCGTCCACCGCGCGCTCATCACCGGGCACAACTGGGGCGATGACGGGCTGTCGGCGCAGGATATCGAGGTGCTGGAGGAAACCGCCAAGCTGATTTCCGATGCCGAACGCCGCTCGATGATGGCCGAACGTGATACCAATGACCGCTACCTCGCCGCCTATCTGGCCGACCGCGTGGGCAACGAATTCGCAGGCCGCATCTCGGGCGTGCAGCGCTTTGGCCTGTTCGTGAAGCTGGATGAAACCGGGGCCGATGGCCTGATCCCCATCCGCGACGTGGGGCGCGAATTCTTTCACTATGACGATCAGACCCAAACCCTGATGGGGGCCGATACCGGCCTGACGCTGGGCATCGGCCAACGCGTCACCGTCCGGCTGGCCGAGGCGATTCCGGTAACCGGCGGTTTGGTGCTGGAATTGCTGTCCTTGGACGGCGCCCCCCTGCCGCGCAGCCCGAATACCGGGCGCAAGGGCCGCTTTTCCCCGCGCAAACCGGGCGCCTTTGCCGCGCGCGACGCAAAGACCAAGCGCAAGGTCATCCGCAAACGTCGCTAAGGGGCGGCAGAACCTTGCCCGCCCCCCGCCGCCGCCTTTGCCCACCCCTTGTCCTGCGCTACACTCTGCCCCAATCAACACGACAAATCGGGCAAGTGCAGTCATGCGTTTCCGGCGGTTCGCCCTTCTTTCCGCGCTTCTACCGCTGCCCGCCCTTGCAGAGCCTACCCCCATCGCGCCACTCTCGACAGCAAGCCAGACCGCAGCCGAGGGACAGAGCGTGCCTGCAAACAAGAACGACGGCCTACGCGCATGGATCGCCGCCTTCCGCCCCCGCGCCTTGGCCGCAGGCATCACCCCCGCCACACTGGACCGGGCGTTTCGGGATGTCGCCTACAACGCCGATGTGATCGAGAAGGATCGCAATCAGGCCGAATTCACCCGCGCCCTGTGGGATTACCTCGACAGCGCGGTGTCCGATGATCGGGTGGCAAACGGCATCAAAGCCCTGCGCGCCAACGCTCCGCTTCTGGACAGGATCGAGGCCACCTACGGCGTTCCCAAAGAAGTGGTCGTCGCCGTCTGGGGGCTGGAATCGAGCTTCGGGGCCAATCGCGGCAATGTCCCCATCATCCCGGCACTGGCCACGCTGGCCTTTGACGGCCGCCGCGGCGCGTTCTTTGAAGCGCAGTTGATCGACGCGCTGCGTATCCTGCAATCGGGCGATGTGGACCCCGACAATTTCACCGGCAGTTGGGCCGGGGCGATGGGGCATACGCAGTTCATCCCGTCCAGCTATCAATCCTTTGCGGTGGATTTCAACGGCGACGGGCGGCGCGACATCTGGTCGGATGACCCGACCGATGCGCTGGCCTCCACCGCCGCCTATCTGGCGAAATCCGGCTGGACCAAGGGCCAGCCCTGGGGGATCGAAGTCACCCTTCCCCCCGGCTTCGATTACGAACTGGCCGGCAAGATCGCCCCCCAGCCCACCGCTGATTGGGTGGCGCTCGGCCTGCGCCGCGCCGATGGCAGCCCGCTGCCCGATCATGGCCCGGCGTCCGTCCTGCTGCCCGGCGGCGCACGCGGCGCGGCCTTCCTGATCTATCCCAACTTCCGCGCGATCGAACGCTACAACACCGCCGACGCCTATGTCATCGCCATCGGCCACCTGTCCGACCGCCTGAAAGGCGGCCCCCCGATCCGCGCCTCCTGGCCCCGCGACCTGCGCGCCCTGACGGGGGATGAGCGGCGCGAATTGCAGGAACGCCTCACCGCCGCCGGATTCGATACAAAAGGCATCGACGGCAAGATCGGCCCCAACACCATCGCCGCTGTCCGCGCCTTCCAGCGATCCGTCGGTCTGGTGCCAGATGGGTTTGCCAGCACCGATGTCCTGAAGCGTTTGCGATGAAGACAAAATCCAATCGGCTCGTCTGATCATTAAAGCCTCGCTGAACTTGCGATCAACAATTGGAAGAGTTCATCCGTAAAGGGTATGGCGCGAGTTAATCGAGTCAGGGTATGTTTTAACGGTGAAAGAGTAGATGAAACCATGTTCGCGATAGTGATTTCTCTGGAATGAAAAAGTTAGTGTTATGGTTACTTGGCATAATGCTGCTCTTGGGAATTCTCGACGATGATGATGACCGAGAGTATTGTTACGACTTCGGCGCGGAACGCATATGTCTAGACCGGCCGCTCCCCGACGATAAGTTTTGTTATCTCATGGAAGATAGATCCGTTCAGTGCTTCGTTTCACCACTCGAAAACTGAGATTCGTTAAGGATTGAGTAACGCGCTCATGGCTGCTGTTGCGACTCCCTGAGCCACCCCTCCGCCCAGTCCACCCGGCTGCACCCGGCAAATCCCGCCAGCCGCTCCATCTCCGCCTCCAGCCGCGCGATCCGCCCCTTGCCGAAAACAACTCCCGGCTCCGGCCACAGCGCGCGCAGCGCGAGCACCCCGTCGCGGCGCTTCACATCCAGCCGCCCCACCAGCCGCGCGCCTTCCAGCAGCGGGAAGACGTAATAGCCAAACACCCGCTTCGGCTCCGGCACGAACACCTCGATCCGATAGCGAAAGCCGAACAGGAACTCCGCCCGCGCCCGATCCCGCAGCGCCGGATCAAAAGGCGACAGCACCCGCATCCGCGCAGGCGGCTCTGGCGGTGTCACCCCCGACAACCCCGGCAGCGCATAGCAACGCTTCCGCGCGCCCGTCGCCCCCTCGACCTCCAGCTCCTCCACACGGCCCGCGCGCAGGGCCGCTGCCAGCCAGTCCCGCGCTTCCTCTAGGGTGATTGCGTTCCAATAGGCCTGCACCTCGCGCCCTGTGGCAAACCCCAATCGCTCCAAGGCCGAAGTGCAGGCCCACTCCACCAGCGCCGCCTCCTCCACCGCCACGGCGCGCAGCGCATCGGGGATCACCCGTTCCGTCAGGTCATAGACCTTGCGAAACCCCTCGCGCCGGGTGATCGCCAACTGCCCCGTTCGCCACAGCCATTCCAGCGCGGTCTTGGATGGGTGCCAATCCCACCACCCGCCCTTGCCCCGCACCTCGCCCTCGCCCACCTCGGCGCTTGTCACCGGGCCATCGCGGGCGATCCGGTCCAGGATCGTGCCGAACTGCGCCTCATACCCCTCACGGAACCAGCGCTGCCAATTTCCCCGCAACCGCTCTTCATCCCGTGCAAAGCGGTGCCGCCAATAGGGCCAGACCTCCACCGGCAGGATCGACGCATCATGCGTCCAATGCTCCCACAGCGCGCGGTCCCGTTCCACCAACCGCGCCAGCGCGGGCGGCCGATACCCCTGCCGCCGCGCCCACAGGATCATGTCATGCGCCCGCGCCACAGTGTTGATGCTGTCCACCTGAACAAAGCCGATCCGCCCGATCACCCCGGCCAGCGCCGCCCCTGTCGCCGCCCCCACGGGCGGCTCCGCCAGCGCATGGCGGTCCAGAAACACCCGCCGCGCGCGGTCATTGGGGATCAGAGGCAGATTCATGCCACAGGCGTAGCAGGCACAAACCTCACAGGCAAAGCCCTCGCCTCCCCCAATCCGCAACATTCTGAAAGATCACGTCGAAAATCGTGATCACAGCCATGAATCCTTCGGTTGAAATGTCCCTCCACATGCATAGTCTCGATCAGTCACCAAGCCATTCGCCACAAGCCCCGTCGCGCCGCCAACACGGCACGCCGCAACCGCCTGCCACCAAATCCGCCTGAACCAGAGGAGCATATGCCCCACGAAACCCCCCTCATCGCCACGGTCGTGATCGGCCTCTCGCTTGCCTTCCTGTTGGGCTTGATCGCCCAGCGCCTGCGCCTGCCCATGCTGGCGGGCTACTTGCTGGCGGGCATCATCATCGGCCCCTTCACACCGGGCTATGTGGCCGATCAGGAACTGGCAACTGAACTGGCCGAACTGGGGGTGATCCTGCTGATGTTCGGGGTCGGGCTGCATTTTTCGGTCAAGGACCTGCTCTCGGTCAAAACCATCGCCATCCCCGGCGCACTCGGCCAGATCATCGTCGCCACCGCAGCGGGCCTCGGCCTCGCGCTCATCATGGGCTGGGGCATCGGTGCGGGGCTGATCTTCGGCCTCTCCCTCTCGGTCGCCTCCACCGTCGTCCTCCTCCGCGCCCTGCAGGACCGCGACCTCGTCGCCTCTGACCGCGGCCGCATCGCCGTAGGCTGGCTGATCGTCGAGGATGTTGTCATGGTCCTCGCCCTCGTCCTGATCCCGCCCCTCGCGGGCCTCTTGGGCGGCATCACCCAACCCGTGGACGGCGAGGCCGAGCAAGAGGTCATCCGCCTCGGCTTCGGCCCCATCACCGCCACCCTCGCCGTCACGCTGGCAAAATTCGCGGCCTTCGTCGCATTGATGCTGGTCGTCGGGCGCAAGGTGATCCCATGGATCCTGCACTACGTCGCCCATACCGGCAGCCGCGAGTTGTTTCGCCTTGGCGTGCTGTCCATCGCGCTGGGTGTGGCCTTCGGCTCATCCCAGATCTTCGGCGTCTCCTTCGCGCTGGGGGCCTTCTTCGCGGGCATGGTCATGGCCGGCTCCACGCTCAGCCAGCAAGCCATGCGCGAAACCCTGCCCCTTCGCGATGCCTTCGCGGTGCTGTTCTTCGTCTCGGTCGGAATGCTGTTCAACCCCGCGGTGATCATCGAGGCACCCCTCGCCCTGCTCGCCACGGTCCTGATCATCCTCGTGGTCAAATCGCTGGCCGCCTATGCCATCGTGCGCGCCTTCGGCCACGAAAAGGGCACCGCGCTGACCATCGCCACCAGCCTTGCGCAGATCGGCGAGTTCTCCTTCATCCTCATCGTGATGGGCGTCAAACTCGCCATCGTTCCGGCCATGGCCAAGGATCTCGTCGTCGCAGGCGCGCTGATCTCCATCCTCGCCAACCCGCTCCTCTTCTCATGGCTGGATCGCTGGACGGCAAAACACGGGTCCACCCCGGAAGAACCGGCCGCCCCGGTCACGCCCGCCTGATCCACCGGCTTCCCCCTTGCTGAAATATCCTCGGGGGGCGAGGCGCGCATGCTCCGACGGGGGCAGACAGCCCCCTCAACCGCCCGCAAAGCGCGCGTTACTTAGAAGGTCAAAGCCCGGCCTCTGCTGCGATTTCGCGCGATGATTTCCGCGCCCGCTCCGTGGCCGATTTCAACTGCCCGCAGGCCGCCATGATATCCTCGCCGCGCGGGGTGCGGATGGGGCTGGCATAGCCTGCCTGATAGATGATGTCGGCAAAGGCATGGATGCGGTTCCCCGACGACCGCTTATAAGGCGCGCCCGGCCATTCGTTGAACGGAATCAGGTTCACCTTGGCCGGAATCCCCTCCAGCAGCTTCACCAACCGATGCGCGTCTTCCTTGGTGTCATTCACCCCGTCCAGCATCACGTACTCAAACGTGATCCGCTCGCTGTTCGACAGGCCAGGATAGTCCCGCAACGCGTCCAGCAGCGTGGCGATGTTCCACTTCTTGTTGATCGGCACCAGCACATCCCGCACCGCATCCGTGGTGGCATGGAAACTCACCGCCAGCAAACAGCCGATCTCCTGCGCCGTCCGCGCAATCTCTGGCACCACACCCGATGTCGACAGCGTGATCCGCCGCCGCCCCAGCGCGATGCCCTCATTGTCCATCACCACTTTCATGGCGTCGCGCACGTTGTCGAAGTTATAGAGCGGCTCGCCCATCCCCATCAGCACGATGTTCGATACCAGCCGTGTCTCATCCTTCGGCGCGCCGGGAACCGGCCACTCGCCCAGATCATCCCGCGCCAGCAGAACCTGCCCCACGATCTCCCCCGCCGTCAGGTTCCGCACCAGCTTTTGCGTGCCGGTATGGCAGAAGGTGCAGGTCAGCGTGCAACCCACTTGGGATGAAATGCACAAAGTCCCCCGGTTCTCTTCGGGGATATAGACCGTCTCCACCTCATGCCCGCCCGCGATACGCACCAGATACTTCCGTGTGCCATCCTCGGAGATTTGCCGCGTCACCACCTCGGGCAGTTCGATCACGAAATGCCCCTCCAGCAGCGCGCGATAGTCCTTGGCCAGATTGGTCATCGCCCCAAACTCGCGCACGCCCCAGTGATAAACCCACTGCCAGATCTGCCCCAGCCGCATCTTGGCCTGCTTTTCCGGCGTCCCCGCCGCGATCAGCGCCGCGCGCAACTGGTCTCGCGTCAATCCAACGATATTGGTCTTGCCCCCCTCGGCCTGCTTGCGCGGGATGGTCAGCACATCTTGCGTGATGGGTGCCGCAATGGGCGCAGGGACGGTCATGGTCGATTATCCTGACAGGCTGGAAAGGCGTTCATATAGGGGATTCGCCCCAAAAACAAAAGGCTCCCCGCAGGGAGCCTTCCATACCTCAAAAGCAACGCCCTTACTTGCAGCGCGTCTCGGCTTCGGTCATCGCAGCGGTGAACCCGCGCAGGCTGAACGTGTCCTGCGTCTGCGTCCCCTTGCCCGACCGCGCGGTCAGCGTGGCATTCGTGCCGGCCTTCATCGCCGCAAGCAGTTGCGCATCCGCTTCGGGCGTCGCGGGCCAGGCCCATTCGCCATCGGTGAACAGCTCAAAACTGTTGCCGTCCACCGTCATCGCCACGGTGGACCCATCGGCAAAGGGATAACCGCCGGTAAAGGACACCTCACCCGGCTTGCCGGGGCGATAGGTCACGAACAGCAGGATATCGCCGCGCCGAACCGATACAGGCTGGCCATCACGGGTGTTCACCGTCTCTTTCGGAACGGTCACCCCCCAGCATTCCTTGGGCTCTTCCTCGGTGAACACATTCCAATCCGAAGTCACCGCAACGCGGTTATCGGATTCCTGTGCCAGCACTGCGCCGCTGCCAAGGGTTGCCGCAAACAAAGCAGCGCCAAAAACGCGGCCGAACAGGGTGGTCATGGGGATAGGCCTCCGCACTTTGCCTCTTGTCCGCCCACCGCCCTGTCGTCCCCCATCCGGGGCACGCGGACCTTTTGCTGTGGCGCGGAACGTCTCAACTCGATATCCCCTTTTAACTTGGAAAGACCAATCCGCGAAAGCCCCTTGGGCAGAAAATCGCGCATCTGTGACGCTGATGGAGGAACCGATGACCGCACCCGTCCCCATGATCCAACTTTGGCGCGGGGGAATGCTGGAAAGCACCCATCTCGGCCATGCCGTCATCTGCGATGACACCGGCCAGATCGTCGAAGCTTGGGGCGACCCCTCCGCCACCATCTTCCCCCGCTCCTCCTGCAAGATGCTGCAAGCCCTGCCCCTCCTCGAATCCGGCGCCGCCGCTGCCCATGGCCTGACCGACCGCCAGATCGCCCTGTCCTGCGCCAGCCATCAGGGCGCGGCGATTCATACCGAGGCCGTCACCCGCTGGCTCGCCGATCTCGGCCTGTCAGACGCCGACCTGCGCTGCGGCGCGCATGAACCCTATGACATCGCTGAGCGGAACCGCCTCATCAAGGCGGACGAAAAACCCTGCCAGTGCCACAACAACTGCTCAGGCAAACATTCGGGCTTCCTCACCCTCAACCGCCACCTCAAGGGCGGGTCGGAATACATCAACCTCGATCACCCCGTTCAGATCGCCGTCAAGCAGGCGTTTGAGGAAACCACCGGCGAATCCTCCCCCGGCTACGGCATCGACGGCTGCTCCGCCCCCAACTTCGCCACCTCCGTCCACGGCCTCGCCCGCGCCATGGCCCGCTTCGCCGCCGCCACCGGCACGGGCGACGCGCGCGACCGCGCCATGCACCGCCTGACGCATTCCATGGCCACGCACCCCGAAATGGTCGCCGGTGAAACCCGATCCTGCACCGAACTCATGCGCGCGATGGACGGCTGCGTCGCCATCAAGACCGGGGCAGAGGCGGTGTTCATCGCCATCATCCCCGAACGCAAGATGGGCATCGCACTGAAGATCACCGATGGCGGCACCCGCGGCGCCGAAGGCGCGATAACCGCGCTGCTGGTCAAACTCGGCGTCCTCGACGCAAACCACCCCGCCGCCAAGAAACGCCTCGACGCGGTGCAAAAGAACTGGCGCGGCATGGAAACCGGCATCATCCAAACCGCCCCCGGCTTCCCCTGACCCCAAAACCGAAAGGCCCCCGTCGCTGTGACGGGGGCCTCCGATTACGACAGACCGGCCGAGGCCGACGCTTGGTGGGGGCTGTGATACCGACCCCGGCCTGTCGTCTGAAACCGTGTATGACCTCCGATAAGGGCGGAAATCAGATCAGATCAGGGTATTCCTGCGGACTCTTCGCGGCATCCCCAAGGCTTGATTTGCGCCACAAGGCGCGTAAGCTTGCACCATGACGGTCCAACCACCGACCCCTTTCCCCCAATCCACCCGCATGACCGATCAGGTCAGCTTTGATCGGCACGAACTGTCGCTGATCCTCACGCTTTACGGGCGCATGGTGGCCTTGGGCGAATGGCGCGATTACGGGATCTCCACGCTACGGGAATATGCGGTCTTCGCCATCTTCCGCCGCACGGCGGAAAATCCCCTGTACCGGATCGAAAAACACCCGAAACTGCGCTCCCGTCAGGGGATTTACGCCGTCGTCGGCATGGATGGTCAGGTGCTCCGCCGTGGGCATGATCTTTCGGCCGTGCTGCGTGTGCTGGAACGCAAGCTCATCCGTTCGGTGGACTGACACACCCGGCCACCGGCCCGCATCAGGGCTTAGTTGCTGATTTTGTTCCCAAAATCGTCGCACCATCCTCGGTGGGCCAGGTCAGCACGGGCAGGTCAAAGCCGAAACCACCGGCAAATGTCGGGCCGGCAAGGATCGACAGGATCACGGCAAGGGGGGCAAGGCGCTTCATTGTTTCCACTCCAGAAATGAACTGTTTCGTTCACTTGCCAGATATGAACCCACCAGTTCACTTTTTCAAGGGCATTATGAACCGTTCAGTTCAAATTTTTCGCCTTGCCCCGGCGGAGCTTTTCACTACTTTAGAATCATTCCAAACTGATTGAGCAGCCCCATGATCCCCGGCCTCTCCACCCGCCGCCGCTTTTCCGATCTGTCCGAACAGGAAATCCTCGCCCTCGCCATCTCGTCCGAAGAAGACGATGCCCGCATCTACCGCAGTTATGGCGAACGCTTGCGCGGCGAATACCCCGCCACCGCTGCCATCTTCGACGGCATGGCGGGCGAGGAAGATCAGCACCGCCAGCGCCTGATCGACCTGCACCGCACCCGATTCGGTGATGTCATTCCCCTCATCCGCCGCGAACATGTGGCAGGCCATTACGCCCGCAAACCGGTCTGGCTGGCCAAGAACCTGTCGCTCGACGCGATCCGGGGCGAGGCAACGGCGATGGAGCAGGAAGCCCACCGCTTCTACACCCGCGCCGCCCAGTCGACGACCGACGCCGCCACCCGCAAACTGCTGGGCGATCTCGCCGCCGCCGAGGCCGGGCACGAACGCAAGGCGGTAGAGCTGGCCGACAAACACCTCACCGAAGGCGCGCGCAGCGATGAAGATGCCACCGCCCGCCGCCAGTTCATCCTGACATGGGTGCAACCGGGCCTTGCCGGGCTGATGGATGGGTCCGTCTCCACCCTCGCGCCCATCTTCGCCACCGCATTCGCCACGCAGGACACCTGGACGACCTTCCTCGTCGGCACCGCCGCCTCGGTGGGCGCAGGCATCAGCATGGGCTTTACCGAAGCCGCGCATGATGATGGCGTCCTCTCCGGGCGCGGCAGCCCTTGGAAGCGCGGCCTTGCATCGGGCGTGATGACCACGCTCGGCGGCATGGGCCACGCGCTCCCCTACCTGATCCCCGATTTCTGGACCGCCACGATCATCGCCATGGTGGTGGTGTTCGTCGAGCTTTGGGCCATCGCCTGGATCCAGAACCGCTTCATGGAAACCCCCTTCCTGCGCGCCGCCTTGCAGGTTGTCCTTGGTGGTGCTTTGGTCTTTGCCGCAGGGGCATTGATCGGGGGCGGCTAAGATGTATCGCAAGGGCGAGGTGACCTATCAACCGCTCCCCCTGCCCGACCGCGTGCAAAAGCCCGATGATCAGGCTCTGGCCGATGCGCAGGCCTTTCTGGCCTATATGCGCAAACGCCACTCCGTCCGCCACTTCTCCACCCGCCCGGTGCCTGAGGACATCATCACCACCTGCATCGCCACCGCAGGCACCGCGCCCTCGGGCGCGAACCACCAGCCGTGGCATTTCGTGGCCGTCGCAAACCCCGCGCTCAAGGCCCGCATCCGCGACGGGGCCGAGGAAGAGGAACGCGCCTTCTACTCCGGCGCCGCAGGCGATGAATGGCTGGCAGCACTTGAACCCATCGGCACCGGGGTCAGCAAACCCCACCTGACCGATGCCCCCTGGCTGATCGTCGTCTTCGCGCAACGCTACGGCCTCACCGATGACGGCACCCGCTACAAGAATTACTACGTCCCCGAAAGCGTGGGCCTCGCCACCGGCTTCCTGATCGCCGCCCTGCATCACGCGGGCCTCGTCTGCCTCGAACACACGCCCAACCCGATGAAATTCCTCGGCCCCCTGCTGGGCCGCCCTGATCACGAAAAACCCGTGATGATCCTGCCCGTCGGCTGGCCCGCCGACGATGCCACGGTCCCCGCCGTGGCCAAACGCAAGAAACCGCTCGACACAATCCTGACCACCTTCCGCTGAAGCGATTTCTGACGCAGAAATCGCACCGGAACTTGCCGCCAATTCCGCTGCGCTCCGCGCGCGACGCCCTCAAACCGATTATTGCGTCAAAAATCGCCGCGAAATCTGCGTCAGATTTCGCATCAGCCCTCACAAAGCCACGATCCAACGCTCCGTATCGTGTCATAGGCAGCCCGAAGGAAGGCCGATGGACGGCGACAATCAGCAGATCAGCCCGGTCAATCCGGTAACGGTCAACGACATCCGCGAAGCTATCGGCACCCTGATCATTCTCTGGTCAAGGACTGAGTCAGAGTTTCGCAAAGCCTTGATGGAACTTGATCCCGATACTGAAACTCTCTGCGCCTCCAAAGCCATTCTCCGCTGGCAGTCACTCTTCATGGCCGCAGCAACCAGCCCGAAACAGATTTCCATCGGGCGACGCTTCATTCAGCGCATCGATGCGGCAAGACTGTTCCGCAACGCGATCTGCCATAATCTCGATGGCTACTCGGTTGATCCTTTTGGACAGGGTCACCCTACCGGGGTCTATTTCACAGCAAAGATTAAAACCATCTTCACCCCTTACACCGACTTCCAGCGCATCATTGCCGATCTCGCAAGTGCCAGCTTCATGCTCTATCGCCTCACAGAAGCAACCCGCGATCCCGAAATGACCGGAAAATCCGACTTACTCGCAAACGTCGAAGCTGACCTGGATCGAGTTGCCGCAGAGCATCCGGAAACTGTCTGAAGGGCGCGAGGCTCAACCGTCGTGCACCGCTGCACCCTTAACCAAGAATCCTACATCCACTCTGCCCAAATTTGTATGCACACCCGTCTGCACTGGATGTCTGCACTGGCCTGCTGCACAGCCGTTCTCGCCTAAACCCCCAACAACGCAGGCAATTCCGCCATGTCGTTAAACAACACCGCCCCCTCCGCCACCAACCCCGGATGCGCCCCCTTCGGCGCAAAGCCATAGCAGCGCATCCCCGCCAAACGGGCCGCCCGCGCGCCTGCGGCACTGTCCTCGATCACCACGCACCCCGCCGGGACAACCCCCAACCGCCCCGCCGCATGCAGGTACAAATCCGGCGCAGGCTTGGGCCGCCCCATCGCTTGGCCCGAATAAAGATGCCCCCGGAACCGCTCCACCAGCCCATGCTGACCCAGCGTGATCTGCATCTTCTCGGGCGTGCCATTGGACCCCATCGCATAGGGAATCCCCGCCTGATCAAGCGCATCCAGCACCCCCACCACGCCGGGCACCAACGGCACCGATGCCCGCAGCATCGCATACATCCGTTCGTAGAAATCGGCGACCCACCCCTCCGGCAACCGCGCGCCATTGGCCCGCGCCTTGGCCGCCACCGTCTCCACCGTGCCGCCGATATAGTCCCGCTCCAGATCCTCCAGCGTCAGGGTCAGCCCATGGCGCTCCAGATCATCGCGCACCATCACCAGCGTCGGATGCTCGCTGTCCACCACCACGCCGTCACAGTCAAAGATCACCGCATCCGGTCTCATTCCGGCGCCTGCAACATGGTGACCAAGGTGTCGCCATAGCGCCTTTGGTCCAGCATTTCAAAGCCTTGCGGGATCACCGGGGCCATCCCTTCCTCCCACACGATCATCGCGCCGGGGGCCAGCCAGCCGCCCTCGGCACAGGATGCCAACGCCCTCTCCCCCATCCCCTTTCCATAGGGCGGGTCCAGGAAAACAAGGCCATAGCCCCCCTCCCGGCACGGCCCCATCCGCGTCGCATCGCGCCGCAGCACCTCCGTCACCTCCCCCGTCCGGGTCAACTCAATGTTCCGTTTCAACAACCCCCGCGCCGCCACGCCATCATCCACAAACACCGCCCCGGCCGCCCCGCGCGAGATCGCCTCCAACCCAAGCGCCCCCGTCCCGGCAAACAGGTCCAGCGCCCGAACCCCCGTGATCGGGTCGCCATAACCCCCATTAATCAACAGGTTGAAGATCGACTCCCGCACCCGGTCCGAGGTCGGACGCAAATGCGCCTGTGCATCCCCCGCGCCCACAGGCGCAAGGTGCAGCCCCCGGAACTGGCCGCCAATGATCCTCATGCCTTAAGCAGCGCCTTCAACTCGGTCGCAGGGTCCGCCACCACCGCCGCGTCGGGCGATTTCCCCATCTCGATCAACCGCTTGCCCACCATATAGGCGCGGCTGTCATTCATCGCATCCACCGCCAGCAACACATCGCCCCGGTAATACCAGAACGACACCGCCCCCCCCTCACCGGGCCGCGTGACGATCCGGTCATAGCCCGTATTCAGCCCCGCAATCTGCAACTTGGCATGATACTGATCCGACCAGAACCACGGCTTTGCGTCATAAGCCACGGACCCGCCGAGGATATTTTCCGCTACCACCTCGGCCTGATCAATCGCATTGCCCACCGATTCCAGCCGCAACCGCCCGCCCCGCCACGGAAAGGACGCGCAATCCCCCGCCGCCCAGACATGCGGCGCAGAAGTCCGCCCCATCGCATCCGTCGCAATCCCGTTGTCCAACGCGATGCCACCCGCCTCGGCCAGCGCGGTGCCGGGCACGATCCCCACCCCCGCAATCACGAAATCCGCCACAAACTCCCGCCCGTCCGACAGGCGCACCCCCGACACCCGCCCGTCGCCCAAAAGCCGCTCCAGCCCGGTGGATTCCAGTATCTTCACCCCATGCGCCCCATGCAAAGCGCGGAAGTAATCCGATGTCTCCGGCGCTGCCACCCGTTGCAGGATGCGTGGCGCCATCTCCAGCACCGTCACATCCAGCCCCAGCTTGGCCGCCACCGCCGCCGCCTCCAGCCCGATGTAACCGCCCCCCACAATCACCAGCCGCCGCCCCGCCACGAACTCCGGCCGCATCGCATCCACATCGGCCAGCTTCCGCACCGTATAGACCCCGCCCAGATCACCGCCCACCGCCGCAGGCAACCGGCGCGGCACCGATCCCGTGGTCAGCACCAGATCATCATACGCAATGGCATCGCCCCCCACCGTCACAACCCGCGCGGCGGTGTCCAAAGCCTCTGCCCGCTGCCCCAAGCGCAGCGTAATCCCCTGATCTGCATAGAAATCGGCGGATCGCAGCCAAAGCCGCTCTTCCTCCATCTCACCCATCAGATAGGCCTTAGACAAAGGCGGCCGCTGATAGGGCGGCGCAGGTTCCTCACCGATGATCGTCACGGCACCGTCAAACCCCAGCGCGCGCAGCTTCGCCGCACAGGCCGCCCCGGCCTGCCCCGCCCCCACGATCACCACATGCGCCATAACCCGTCTCCCTTGCCATTTCCGCTGGCCGAATAATGCTAGCCGAAGTCCGGGCCGGACCCTATATCCCTGCCCAGTCACAACGCAACGCGAAGAGGGACGAGATATGACGATTTCCGTAGGCCAGCCGCTGCCCGATGCCACGCTGATCCGGATGGGCGATGCAGGACCTGAAACCGTATCGGTGAAAGACGCTGCCAAGGGCCGCAAACTGGTGATCTTCGCGGTGCCGGGTGCCTTTACCCCCACCTGCCATTCCGCCCATGTCCCCAGCTTCATCCGCACCAAGGACGGCTTCGCCGCCAAGGGCGTGGATGAAATCATCTGCGTCTCGGTCAACGATCCCTTTGTGATGAAGGCCTGGGGCGAAGCCACGGGTGCATCCGGCGCAGGCATCTCCATGCTGGCCGATGCCGATTCCAGCTTCACCAACGCCATGGGCCTCGCCTTCGACGCGCCCCCCGTGGGCCTGCTCGCCCGCTCCAAGCGCTATGCGCTTTATGCCGAGGATGGCGTGGTCAAGGCCCTCCACCTCGAAGAAAGCCCCGGCGCCTGCGAAATCTCGGCCGGGGAATCGCTGCTCAAGGCGATCTGACCGGCGCTGACACGACAAAGGGGGCGGGCCTTGGCCCGCCCCCTTTTCTTTCTGCCAGACAGGCCGAACCCGCAGCGGCGCACCCGCAACCTCTGCCGTCAACCCGGCAGGGTCACGATGATCGGGCCCGCACGGGTAGCCACCACCGTATGCTCATACTGCACGACGGGCGCTCTGGGGCGGCTGTAGAGCGTCCATTCATCCGTCTCACCCGAGGTGGCCAGAACTCCCCCGCGCGACAGAAACGGCTCCACCGTCAGCACCATCCCGTCATGGATCCGCCGCTTGTCACCCCGACTGGGCCAAGTGGCAATCTCTTCGGGATATTCATGCAGGGCCGTCCCGACACCATGGCTGGCAAGGTTACGGATCAAGGTGTAGCCGCGCGCCTTGGCAAAGGCCCCTATGGCATTGCCGATGCCAGCCAACGGCTTGTCATGCCCCACCTGTGCAATGCCAATCTGCATCGCCCGCCTGCCATCCCGGCACAACCGATCCAGCGCTGGCTTGGCCTGCCCCAGACAAAAACTCGCCCCGGTATCCGCGAAGTAGCCATTCAGCGATGCCGAAACGTCGATGTTCACCAGATCGCCCGATGCCAGCTTGCGCGTGCCGGGTATGCCATGCGCGATCTCCTCATTCACGCTGATGCAGGTGAAGCCCGGAAAATCATATGTGGACTTGGGGGCCGAAACGGCCCCCTCCCGTTCCAGCAGCGCCCCTCCAATGACATCAAGCTCACGCGTTGTCATGCCGGGCTCCATGGCTCCTGCCATGGCCTGCAATGTGCTGGCGACGATCCGGCCAATGGCGCGCAGGCCGTCCAATTCATCTTGATGCGTGATCGTCATCCGGGCTCTCGTCGATAAACGGAAAGGCGGCAAGTCATTACCACGGAAGGGCAACCTTGTCCCCCTCTCACTCCCCCCCGTGACAGAACCACCCGCCCGTCACATCGCCCCCATGGGCAAAGAACAGCCACAGCCGTTCGCCCCCCTCCGTCTCCACCCGCCAGTAATCGCGCGGACCGGATCGCCAGTCGGGATCGTCCAGCCACCATTCCGGGGCAATCCGCTCTGGCCCCACCGCAACCCGCGTCACCAGATCACGCCGCCGCCAGCGGAACCGCGCGGGGGGTGTCGGGTCATCCTCGGGCGCCCCCACCGGTTCGGGCCGGAACAGCCGCAGGGGCCGCGCGTCGCGCCGGGGCCATTCCCCCACAAACGCCTCGGACCACGCCGCCGCCAGCACCTGCGCACCCTTCTCCGGCAGATGGCTCTCGCCCGGATGGAACCGCGTCACCGCCTCGGTCCCCAGCCGCACGCCCAGCTTGCCCAAGAGGTCATCCATCGCCCCGTCCCGCGCCAGCGTCGCGGCCCCCTCCCCCACCGGCCCGCGATGCTGCACGGGCGAGATCGCCTCCACCTCCACCGCCTCCAGCCGCAGCATGTCGATCCCGAACCCCGCATCCAGATCGCCCAGCTTCATCCACAGAAGGGGCCGGATCCGGTCCACCCGGTCTGACGCGCGGGCCAGCCCCACCTCGGCCACCTCCACCCGCCCATCGCTGCGAAAGGCCTGCAACCGCACCCGCCGCGCCCCGCGCCCCTGCCGCGCCAGCCGCGCGCACAGCACCGGCAGCAGCCGGTCCACCGCCGCCTCCACATCCGACAAGAGCCCGATGGGGTCCGGCAGGCTGATCCGCGCCGCGAAATGCAAGGGCGCGCCCGCAGGCGTCACCGGCTCGGATTCCAGCCCCAGCGCCTGATCCAGCCGCTTCAGCACCGCCGCCCCGAACCGGCGCGCCAGCGCGGCACGCGGCAGCACGGCAATATCGTCGATCCGGCGCAGGCCCAGCCGCACCAGCCCCTCCACCGCCTCCGGTTCCAGCCGCAGCGCCGCCACCGGCAGCGCCCCCAGCGCCTGCCGCATCTTCCCCTCCGGCGCGATCACCCCGCGCGGGCCTGCATCCCCCAAGGCCCCCGCCACCGGCAGACTGCCCCCCTTCTCCCACCCCCGCCGCTTCGCCGCGCGCGACCGCGTGGCATGGGCCTCTTGCTGGATGTCATCGCCATTGCGCGCCACCTGCACCCCCCGCCCCGCATGGCGCGACAAAGCCCAGGCCGCCCCCGGCGTATCGGCAATCGCGGCGCGCAGGCTCAACCCCAGCGCCTCGCATTCCGTCTCCACCTGCGCCAGAAGCGCGGCTTCGCCGCCGAACAGATGCGCGCAGCCGGTCAGGTCCACCACCAGCCCCGCCGGCGGCTCTTCCGCCACCCAAGGCGAAAACTTCCCCGCCCAGCGGCGCAGCCCGGTCAGGAACGCCGCCTCTCCCTCAGGATCGGCGGGCGCCGTTGCCAGCGTGGGGCACATCGCCGTGGCATCGCGCAGCGGCTGGCCCACGGCCAACCCCGCCGCCTCTGCCGCCGTCGACAGCGACACGATCACCTGCGCGCCATTCCGATCCGCCACCACCGCCAAAGGCCCGGCCAATCCCGCCGCACCGCCCCGCGCATGGCGCAGCACCCGCTCGACCGCCAGCCGCGGAAACCACAGCGAAAGAATACGGCGGCGACTCGGCTCCACAGCAAATGTTCCTTATTTGTTCTACAAATTGGCTGCCCTTCGCCAAAAGTCCAGACGCAAGTGGCAACTTTCCGTGAATTGGGGGATATGCCCCACGAACTCCGTGACATCATGCCTTACGCGAGTCATTCTCACGTCTATAGTGAACCGATATTTCCAGCAGGGAGCCAGAGAATGAAACTTGCAACCAAAGCCTTCGCCATCGGCCTGATGATGGTGGCAGGCGTCGCCATCGCCGCCGAAGCCACCGATCCCACCGTCAAGGCCCGGCAAGAGCTAATGGATACGATCGGCATGAACACCGGCATCCTGGGCAAGATGGCCGGGGGCGAAACTGCGTTCGACGCCGCCGCCGCCGAAGCTGCGAAAACCGCCATCGCCACGGCGGCCGGCGAAATCGCTGCCAAGTTTGAACCGCAGGCCACCGATCCGAAATCCACCGCCAAGGCGGATATCTGGACCAACTGGGAAGACTTCGTGAAAAAAGGCGACGCGCTGAAAGCCGCGGCCGAAGGCATGGATGCCACCACCGTCGAAGGTGTGCAGGCTGGCATGGCAGGCGTTGGCGGCTCGTGCAAGGATTGCCACACCACCTATCGCATCCCCAGCTGATCAGACGCGCATCGCGTCAGAAATCAAAAGGCCCCCGCATCCACTGCGGGGGCCTTCTGGTGCGTAGGACACGGATGAGTCATGCAGGCACGGGATAGACCTTGACCGCGTGGGGCAAGCCCAGAGTCCCTAGCAAGCTTACAAGAGCGTAACTTTCTGATATATTTGTGAAAGATATACCAAAGCGGGGGCCAGCATTGGCAGAATGGCGTCGAGAAGTTCTAGATAGACTGCATGCTTACACTGGATTCTCCGTCGAGACACATGAGACAGGCGTCATTGTAGAATGCCAAAACGCTGATAGCTTTGACGTATCCGTTTTCCATTTGGGAGAGGCTTTTCAAGTAAACTTTGCCGGTTGGCACGAGCATTTTGATGCCTTGGCCGATGCCCTCAACTGCTTTGCGTTTGGTCTGTCCGAGGAATGTCGATTGAAGGTGGTAACGCGCGGCCAAATGGATTGCAGTTGGACTGTTCAGTCGATGGAAGATGGAGAATGGGTGGACGACTCGACGACCGGACTGCTTATTGTCCCGTTTTGGCGGCCCGCGCGCACAAGGTATCTACAGAACAAGCTCGAAAAACTGGGGCAGTAGGTTCAAGCGCATCAATCATCCGTCTCCCTAGATAGGATGTCCGCCCTCATTCCACAGCTCTATCCGATCTCCAGACGCTCGTTTGTTTGCAGAAGAAACCCCCAAAAGCGCGAACGGGGCGGCTCTATGGCCGCCCCGTTCGCTATGTTGTAGTTGTCGGATTGCGTCGGCATCCACTGCGGGGGCCTTCTTTCATTGCGCCGCCATCACCCGCAATTGACGCGCGTGATGCGACCCGTCCGGTCCACTTCGAAATTCAGCCGGTCCGCGCTGTAATCCATCGTTACCGCCGTGTCGGGATAGATCACCCGCACCGGCTTGTTGAACCGCATCCTGTCCAACTCGCTGGCCGGCGCGCCCACCAGATATTGCAGGTCCAGCGCCCCGCACTGGTTCACGCTGTCCTGAACCGGGCCGGGATCACCCGGATATGGGTCTGACACCGGAACGCAGGCCGCCGCCGCCAGCACAAGGCTAAGCGCTGCCCCTATTCTTGCAAGCCTCTGCATCGCCAATCTCCTCTCGGGTCACCATTGGGCCGAATAATCCTGCCATCCTAACCCACACTTCCCGCCAGCCTGCCCCAAGGCAACCCGAACAGCCGGAAACCGGCAAGGATCAGCCGTTTCCCGCGTTGCAATTCGCGCCGCTTTCCACCAGCCTGCACCCAAATCGCAGCCAAACCGCTGCCAAATCATAGAATGTGGAGGATGTTATGCGTACCCGCGCCGCCGTTGCCCTTGCCCCTGGCAAGCCGCTCGAAGTCATGGAAGTCAACCTCGAAGACCCGAAGGAAGGCGAGGTGCTGATCGAGATCAAGGCCACCGGCATCTGCCACACCGACGAATTCACCCTCTCGGGGGCCGATCCAGAAGGCCTGTTTCCCGCCATCCTCGGCCATGAAGGCGCGGGCGTGGTCATTGCCGTTGGCCCCGGCGTGAAATCCCTGAAACCCGGCGATCACGTCATCCCGCTCTACACGCCCGAATGCCGCGAATGCCCCTCCTGCCTGTCGCAGAAAACCAACCTCTGCACCGCCATCCGCGCCACCCAAGGCCAGGGCCTGATGCCCGACGGCACCACCCGCTTCTCCATGCTCGATGGCACGCCGATCTTTCACTATATGGGCTGCTCTACCTTCGCCAACCACACGGTCATGCCCGAAATCGCGCTGGCCAAGGTCCGCGATGACGCCCCCTTCGACAAGATCTGCTACATCGGTTGCGGCGTCACCACCGGCATCGGCGCGGTGCTGAACACAGCCAAGGTGGAAATCGGCGCCAAGGCGGTGGTCTTCGGTCTGGGCGGCATCGGCCTGAACGTCATTCAGGGTCTGAAAATGGCCGGGGCCGATATGATCATCGGCGTCGACATCAACGACGACAAAGAAGAATGGGGCGAAAAGTTCGGGATGACCCATTTCGTCAACCCCAAGAAACTGCCGGAAGGCATGTCTGTCGTCCAGGCCATCGTCGACCTGACCAAAACCCCCTTCGACAAGATCGGCGGGGCCGACTACTCCTTCGATTGCACCGGGAATGTGAAGGTGATGCGCGATGCGCTGGAATGCACCCATCGCGGCTGGGGCCAATCCATCATCATCGGCGTGGCCCCGGCAGGCGCGGTAATCGAAACCCGCCCCTTCCAACTGGTCACCGGCCGCGTCTGGAAGGGCACCGCCTTTGGCGGCGCACGCGGCCGCACCGATGTGCCCAAGATCGTCGACTGGTACATGGACGGCAAGATCGAGATCGACAGCATGATCACCCACATCCTGCCGCTCGACCGCATCAACGAGGGCTTTGATCTGATGCACGCGGGCAAGTCGATCCGCGCGGTCGTGGTGTTCTAGGTCGCATCCCCGTCCCTGCGGTCCGGCAAAAACCGGGCCGCAGCCGCCGCAAGGCAAGAAAACAGGATGACCGAGGCGATCAGATCCGAAAGGTGATGCCCGCCATGGCCCAGCGTGGCCGGAACCATCAACAGACTGACCACCGCCATCGGGGCGAACAGCACCGTCCCCCGCGCAAACCAGAACCCCAACAGCGCCATGAACATGTGAAAGGACGGGAAAGCGATCACACCGATCAACACCCCCGGCCGGATGACCGGCACCCCTTCCGCCGCATAGCGCAACAGCCGTTCCGCATAATTTGCATCCACAACCAGACCGATCGCCGACACCGATTGAGGAATGTCGTGATACGGCGACGATCCAAGCGACGGCAAGAACTGCCACAGCCCGACCGTCACCGCCATGCCCCCAACACCCACCCAAAGAAACCGGTGCAACGCCCGCTCGCGCCCCAGAATGGCAAGCCCAACGATCACAACGATCAACTGCGGAATCGCCGCCGAATAGACCCATCCCAGCAAACGCCCAAAGGCCGGCCATTCCGCCAGCAGCATCAGGAAGGTTGGCCAGTCATACCCCAGTGCCGCGTCGATCGCGATCAGGCTCTGGTCAATCGTCGGGCGCTGAAACGGAAACACCTGGAAAATGAAGATGGCGACCACCGTGGAAAATCCGGTGAAAATGCCAAAGCTCACGGCAAAGGCGGAAAGCTGGCGCATATTGCGCCGCACCCGGATAAACCCACCCAGCGCGATAAGCGCCAAGGTGGCCGCGATCGTCGGCGCGAACCCGCCCCAATCCACCACGCTCGGCCGCGCCACATCCCGCAGGACTGTCGCCACCAACAGGCCAAGGATGATCGCCACCAGACCGATCTCTGCAGCGAACAGCCCATAGCGCGTATTCGATACGGCCTCCGGGCCGGGGCTCGCCTCGGATTTGAACAGGAATTGCATCACAGGCCTCCGTCTTTGATACAGACGGAAACCACATCACTATGGCCGAATCTCGACAGGCTCACGCCCGGATGCGGGCCTTTTTCGTCCGATCCTGCAACCGCAGCCGACGCGCAGGTCCGAACCTGCCCCTTCCCGCGCCCTCCGCTTTCAGGCACAACGACGGCAAGGAGAACCGAATGCAAGATCCCCGCGCCCCCCGCCTCTGTGTCCTGATCGACGCCGACAATGTCCCCTCCGGCTATGCAGAAGCGATATTCGAGGAGATCGCCTCACTGGGTGAAGCTTCCGTCCGTCGCATCTATGGCGACTGGTCCGCTCAACGCCTCGGCGGCTGGGCCAAGAAGGTCGCCGCATTGGGCCTTGTTGCAGACCAGCAATTCTCGAACACCAAAGGCAAGAACGCCTCGGACATCGGTCTTGTCATCGCCGCGATGGATTTCCTGCATTCCGGCCTGTTCGACGGCTTCGTCCTCGTCAGTTCCGACAGCGATTTCACCCGCCTCGCCGCGCGCATCCGCGAACAGGGCCTTGATGTCTATGGCATGGGCGAACGGAAAACCCCCGAAGCCTTTCGCATGGCCTGCAAACGCTTCATCTATGTCGAAAACCTCGGCACCACCGAAGACATCCCCGAACCCGCCCCCGCCCGCGGCACCACCCGTACCGAACCGGTCGAGGCAACGCCGAAACCCGGCACCAAGGAAGCCCCAGCCAAGGCCATCCCCTTCATCATCGCCGCCATGCGCGCGATCGACCCTGATGCCGAATGGTATTCGCTGGGTCAGGTCGGCCAGTTCATCACCCAAGGGAACCCTGATTTCGACACCCGCACCTATGGCAGCGCGAAACTCTCGGACCTTGTCCGCAAGATCAGCCGGTTCGAAGTCCGCCCCGGCCCGGGCGGACAGTTGCAGATGCGCGATGTCGCCTAAACGGGGTGCCTGACCTCCCCGCGGAAAAAACTTTCCGGAAAAGTTTTGGGCGGCCAAGCGTGCAACCCTGCACGCTGACCCTGCGCATCTTGCCCCTGTGAAATCGGCCCGCCTTTCCATATCTTCCTGACCATCAGGAGATGGACCATGCAGATCGAACTCGGCCTAGACACTTTCGGCGACACCAGCCTCGGCCCGGACGGGCGGCTCAAACCCCATGACGCTGTGCTGCGCGACGTCGTCGAGCAAGGCGTGATTGCGGATCAGGTCGGCGTCCATTTCCTTGGCATCGGCGAACATCACCGCGCCGATTTCGCCGTCTCCACCCCCGAAATCGTGCTCTCGGCCATCGCCGCCCGCACCAGCCGCATCCGGCTCGGTTCAGCGGTCACGGTTCTGTCCTCCGACGATCCGGTCCGCGTGTTTCAACGCTTCTCCACCCTGAACGCCATTTCCAATGGCCGGGCCGAGGTGATCCTTGGTCGTGGCTCCTTCACCGAAAGCTTCCCGCTCTTCGGCTATGAGCTTCAGGATTACGAACGCCTGTTCGAAGAAAAGCTCGATCTCTTCGCCCATCTCATCCGGGACGAGGCGATCACCTGGTCGGGCGAAACCCGCGCGCCGCTGTCCAACCAGCGCGTCTATCCCACCCTCAGCCCCGGCCTTCAGGTCTGGGTCGGTGTCGGCGGCAGCCCGGAATCGGTGGTCCGCGTCGTGCGCCATGACCTGCAACTGATGCTCGCCATCATCGGCGGCGACCCGCGCCGGTTTAAGCCTTATGTCGACCTTTACCACCGCGCCTGCGCCCAGATGGGCCGGACGGTCAAACCCGTGGGCATCCATTCCCCCGGCCATATCGCCGCGACGGATGAATTGGCCGCCGAACAGCTATGGCCGCATTACAAGGCGATGTTCGATCAGATCGGCGCGGAACGGGGCTGGCCCCCGGTCACACCCGACCGGTTCATGGGGGAAATCCAGCACGGGTCGCTCTATGTCGGCAGTCCGGAAACCGTGGCGCGCAAAATCGCGGCGGCAGTCACCGCGCTCGGGGTCGACCGGTTCGACATGAAATATTCAACTGGCCCGATGCCGCATGATCAGTTGTGCGAAGGCATCCGCCTTTACGGTGAACAGGTCATCCCGATGGTCAAGGATATGGTTGCAGGCGCCAAGGTTGCCGCCCAATAGGGCGGCGCACCGCATCACGGTGCCAAATGCGGCCGAAAGGCCGCAACCACCTCATCATACACCTGCCGCTTGAACGGGACGATGGATGCCACCATCTCCCCCGCCCCGATCCACCGCCAGCGGCTGAATTCCGGGTGTTCGCTGTCGATCCGAATCTGATCATCCCGGCCCAGAAAGCGAAACAGAAACCACTTCTGCCGCTGCCCACGATACTTGCCGCCCCAGACCTTGCCCAGCAACTCGGGCGGCAGATCATAGGTCACCCAGTCCTCGGTCTTGGCGACGAATTCCACCAGATCGGTGGTCACCCCGGTTTCTTCCCACAATTCGCGCAGCGCTGTGGCGCGCGGCTTTTCGCCCGCATCAATCCCGCCTTGCGGCATCTGCCAGGCGGGATGGGGGGAATCGATGCGCTGCCCGGCAAAGATCTCGCCCTGCGCGTTGATCAGCACCACGCCCACACAGGGCCGGTAGGGAAGGCTCGCCACATCCGTCATGGTATGTCGGGGCCGCAATGCGGCCCCGTCTCCTTTCAGTTCTGCTCTGCAGCAGCCGGGGCCACCGCGTTCAGCCCGCGCAGAATATCAACGGCATAAGCCAGCTGATAATCCTCATCGCGCAGCTTGGCCGCCTCTTCGATCTGCGCCCGCTCTTCTTCCAGCAGCTTGCGTTCATCCTCGCTCATGGAATCGTTGGTGATGATCCCCCGCAGATCCGCCTCAGATGACGGGTTCTGTGCCGCCGATGCCGCCTCTTCGCCTTCCTCAGGCGGCTTCACCACAGGCTGGTTCACCACGATATCCGGCATCACGCCCAGCGCCTGGATCGACCGGCCCGACGGCGTGTAATACCGCGCCGTCGTCAACCGCATCGCGCCATCACCCCGCAGCGGCACCACCGTCTGCACGGACCCTTTGCCAAAGCTCTTGGTCCCCACAAGGATCGCCCGACGATGATCCTGCAACGCCCCCGCCACGATCTCCGACGCCGAGGCAGACCCGCCATTGATCAGCATCACGATGGGCTTGCCTTGCGACAGATCGCCCGGCGTCGCATTGAACCGCTCACCATCCGCAGCATCGCGGCCACGGGTCGACACGATCTCGCCCTTTTCAAGGAAGGCATCCGACACGCTGATCGCCTCGGTCAGCAGACCGCCCGGATTGTTGCGCAGGTCCAGAACAAAGCCGTCGACATTCTCCATCCCACCCAACTCGTCGATGGATTTCTTCAGCTGCTCTTCCAGCCCCGGCGTCGTCTGATCGTTGAATGTGGTGATCCGCAGCACCACCGTCTTGCCCACAACCCGGCTGCGCACGGCGGTCACCTTGATCGTGTCGCGAATGATCGACACATCAAAGGGTTCGTCCACCCCTTCGCGTACCACGGTGATGATGATCTCGGATCCGACAGGTCCGCGCATCATTTCCACCGCGCCATCCAGCGTCAGGCCCAGCACGCTTTCGCCATTCACATGGGTGATGAAATCGCCCGCCTCGATCCCCGCCGCATCGGCAGGCGTGTCGTCCATGGGCGACACCACCTTGACGAAACCCTCTTCCTGCGTGACCTCGATCCCAAGGCCCCCGAATTCGCCGCGCGTCTGCACCTGCATGTCGTCGAAATCTTCGGGCGGCAGGTAACTGGAATGCGGGTCCAGCGATGTCAGCATTCCGTTGATCGCCGCCTCGATCAGCTGCTGGCTGTCGACCTCTTCCACATATTGCGACCGGATGCGCTCGAATATGTCACCGAACAGATCAAGCTGCTGATAGACATTCTCGTTCCGCTCGGCCTCTTGCGCGATCAGCGGCCCAGCGACCTGCAAGGTCAGAATGGCCCCGGCCACCGTGCCGCCCACTGCGGCCATGACGAACTTCTTCATCTCGATCTCATTCCCTTCCTTCGGTGAACCAAGGTTCCGGGTCCACCGGATCGGCACCCTGCCGCAATTCCAAATAAAGCGTTTCCGTCTCGCGCGCGCCACCACCTTCTTCTGACGCGGCAAGGATGTCTGCAAGTTCCGGCTCTGCGCCCCCCATCAGGCCCAGTGGCGCACCCTGTGCGACCACCTCGCCCACCTCTCCATATACTGAACCCAGTCCCGCAAGGATCAATAGATAGCCGCCTCCCGGCTCCAGGATCATCACATTTCCGTAGTCGAGCAGCGGCCCGCGATAGCGGATCGTCGCAGGCCACGGCGCGGTGACCAGCGCGCGGGGTCTTGTGGCAATCGTCAGGCCCGGGCGGCGTACCCCTGCGGCGTCCGCCTCACCGGGGCGGCGCAGCACCGATCCCAGCACCGGGCGCGGCAAACGCCCCTGCGCGCTGGCGAAATCTTCACCATCCGTCGCATCGGGCGCCAGCCCCGTGGCAAAAGCCTCCAGCGTATCGGCGCTTTCCACCAGCCCCCGCAACACCTCGGGGTCTTCGGTGAACCGCCGGGGCAGTTCCGTCCGGTCGCTGATCGCCTGGCTCAGGGCCGTCCGCGCCGTCTGCGCCGCATTCAACCCGCGCGCCAGCGTTTCGCCCGCCGCCTCCTGCAGGGCGCGCAGATCGCGCAACTCCTGCAACTCTGCCCGCAACCGCGACGCTTCGGCCTGCAAGGCCGGGGTCACATCAGCCAGCATCATCCCCGATCGCACCGTTCCCACCGGCCCCGTCGGATGCAACAACAGCAGCGGCCCCGGATCGGCCTCCAATTGCCCCAAAACGCCCACCAGTTGCGAGATGCGATCCCGCTGCGCGTTGAATTGCAGGTTCAGCGCCGTTTCGCGCAGCGAGGCCTGCCGCAACGCCTCGCGCAGCGCACCCAGCCCGTCCTCATAGGCGCGGATTGTCTGGGTCAGCGCGGCCACCCGGTCCCGCGCTCCCTCGGCCTCTTCCATGGCCGCCACCGCCGCCTGCAAATCCCCCGCCGCCTGTGCCGCCTGTTCCGCAACCGTATCCGCCCGCCCCTGCAAAGGCAGGGCCAGCATCAAACTCAGTCCCAGAACACAACCCAGCCTCATGCGATCAGACTCTGCCCCGTCATTTCCGGCGGCTGCTCCAACCCCATCAGCTCCAGCACCGTCGGCGCGAGATCGGCCAAGCGCCCCGGCCGCAGCCGCGCGCCCACAGGCCCGCCCACCAGAATGACAGGCACCGGATTGGTCGTATGCGCCGTATGCGGCCCGCCCGTCACCGGATCAATCATCTGCTCGCAATTACCATGATCTGCCGTCACGATCATCGCGCCCCCCGCCACCTCCAGCGCCGCCAGCGCATCGCCAAGGCAGGCATCCACCGCCTCGCAGGCGCGCATGGCAGCGGCCAGATCGCCGGTATGTCCTACCATATCTGGATTGGCAAAATTCACCACGATCAGGTCATAGCCATGCCGGATCGCCCCAACCAGCGCCGCCCCCACCGCAGGTGCGCTCATCTCGGGCTGCAGGTCATAGGTCGCCACCTTGGGCGATTTCGGCATGTCCCGATCCTCGCCCGCGAAAGGCTCCTCCCGCCCACCATTCAGGAAGAATGTCACATGCGGGTATTTCTCCGTCTCGGCCAGCCGGAACTGTGTCCGCCCGTGGCTGGCCACCCATTCGCCCAGCGAATTGGGGATCGACCGCTTGGGAAAGGCCGTCGCCATATAGGCGTTATGGCCCTCGGAATATTCCACCATCCCCAACATGGCCGACCAGGCCGGTCGCGCGCCAACCTCAAACCCGTCAAACCCTGGCTGCCCAAGCGCCGCCAAAATCTCCCGCGCGCGGTCTGCCCGGAAATTCAGGCAGAACAGCCCATCCCCATCCCGCGCGCCAGGGTAGCTTCCAATCACCGTGGGGGCCAGAAACTCATCCGTCTCGCCCTTGGCATAGGACTGCGTCACCGCCATCCCGGCATCCACCGCCGTCTCACCCTCACCCCGCACAATCGCCGCATAGGCGCGCGACACCCGCTCCCAGCGATTGTCCCGGTCCATCGCCCAGTACCGTCCCGTCACAGTGGCAATCCGCGCGCCCACCGGAAGCTTCGCCATCAACCCCGCCACGAAGCCCGCCGCCGAGGATGGCGCCACATCCCGCCCATCCGTGATCGCATGCAGCCAGACCGGCACCCCCGCCGCCGTCACCGCGCGGCAGGCAGCGATCACATGGGCGATATGCCCATGCACCCCGCCATCCGACACCACACCCATCAGATGCGCCACGCCGCCCGCAGCCTTTACCCGCGCGATGAACGCACCCAGCGCGGCATTCTCGGCAAAAGACCCGTCTTCCACCGCCAGATCAATCGCCCCAAGGTCCATCGCCACAACGCGCCCCGCACCGATATTGGTATGGCCCACCTCGGAATTGCCCATCTGCCCACGCGGCAGGCCCACATCCGGGCCATGGGTGATCAACGTAGCCTTCGGGCAACTCGCCCAGATGCGGTTGAAATTCGGCACATTGGCCAGCGCCGGGGCATTCCCCTCACGCGTTTCCGAAAGCCCCCAGCCGTCAAGGATGCACAGCACGACGGGCTTTGGAACGGTCATGGCAGGATACCCTTTCTTGGTCTTGCAAGCTCAATACCGCCCCCGACCCCATCCGGCAACGCACCCCGCCACGCTTGCGCAAAGTTTTCCGGTGCAGGTTCCTCATCGCAGGCTGCCCCGGGCTCAAGACTCCCCGCCACAACCTTCATTAGCGCCCGGGTCAACTTGTCGCCGGGTCTTTCCAGAATCCCCCCAATCCTGACCACCGCGTTAACCTTAACGCAAGGTAAGCCCCCCGTGCGTATGCACAGCCGTCTGCACTGCGCGTCTGCACCAGCCGCTGCATCGGAATCCGCACCAAATTCCGTGAATTAATTCAGCGTACCCAGACAGTTATGCCCGATGATACGGCCCGCCCGACAGGATCGTCGCCGCCCGATACAACTGCTCGGCTACCATCACCCGGACCAGCATATGCGGCCAAACCATCCGCCCGAAACTGATCGAAAACGCCGCCCGGTCGCGCAGCCCCGGCGCAATCCCATCCGCCCCGCCGATGACAAAGGCCACGTCCTGCCGCCCCTCATCCCGCCACCGCGCCAGCTGCGCCGCGAACTCGGGCGAGGACAGCACCTTGCCCCGTTCGTCCATCGTCACCAGCAGTGCCCCGCTCGGCACGGCCCGCAGCAACAACTCGGCCTCGGCCTCCATGCCGCCGCCCTTCTTGTCCTCGACCTCAACCTCCGACAACGGGCCAAGCGCCAAGGGCTTGCCCGTCCGGTTGAACCGCGTCTGGTAGTCGTCGATCAGGGCGCGCTCAGGCTGATCCGCCCGGATACGTCCTACAGCGCAGACATGCACCCGCATGGGCCTCACGCCCCGCGATGGGCGCTTCCCGGAAGCCACATCTTTTCAAGCTGATAGAAGTCGCGCACCTCGGGCCGGAAGACATGGACGATCACATCGCCCGCGTCGATCAGCACCCAGTCGCCGGTTTCCTTGCCTTCGATCTTGCTGATGATCCGCAGATCCTGCTTCAGCCGATCGACCAGCTTTTCCGAAATCGCCGCCACCTGACGCGACGACCGGCCCGAACAGATGACCATGTAATCGGCCACATCCGACCGCCCGCGCAGATCGATCTGCACGATATCCTCGGCCTTGTCGTCATCGACGGATTTCATCACTGCCGCCAGAACGTCTTCCGAAGAAAAGGTTCCCGCATTCGCCGTGGCGGTCGCCGTCATGCGCGCCGCCCTCGGCCCGACCGGCAGCCCGGTCGTTGGGTCTGAATGAGACAGGACATCGTCCTCCCGAAATTGCGCGCCGCATCGCCCCGGCGCGGGGCTTGCCCAGCAAGGTAACATCGCCTGACCCGACTCTCAACGCCAAGCGAAGCGCGCGCGATATCCCCCGGCAGCAAAAAGCGCAAGGGCAACCGTCATCGCAACACGAAACCTACCTCGTTCCGTCGGTTCCAAGGCAGGGTGAAGGGCGAGTCGTAGAACAGGAACTGTGGCGGCTCTTCCACCGCCAATCCCCGCTGCTTCGCCCAATCCCGCAACTCGGCACTACGCGCCTCAAGCGACGAAGTTGTTGGAATACCGGAAAATCCCAGGACCACCATGCGCTTGGCCGGGTTGGTGACCAAACGGATACGCGGGTCCTTGGGGCGCGGCAGGCTGTCCTTCGTAAACTCCGACGGCATCGAAAACTGCACCGTCCATGTCGACCCTGCACCGCTCTGCGCCACGGGCGTCGTCATGGCGATCTTTTCCGACTGGGCAACCGGCGTGGTCATCGCCACCTTGGCCTTGGCCTCGTTCCCGCCAAAGATGTAGGCGGCCAGAACGCGGAACCCCGCCCCCACCGCATTGTCGCGGCTGCCTTCCACCGTCACCTCTGCCGCCAGATGCGGGGGATAGCTGCGCACTTCCACCGCGCCATCGCTGTTCTCAACCACATAGGCCGGCGTTTCTGTGCCCTTGTAACTGTCGGCCATCCCCGCCCCCACCATTGCGCCCGCAAATCCGATTGTCAGAAATGCCAGCAAAACCTGCCTTTGCACGCGTCCCATACCTGTCACCTTTTGCCTGAACGAAACCTAGCATGCCTCACCCAACCGCACAGCACAGCCTCCGGGTTTGGCACCAATTTTCCCAGTCTTCGCCCCCCTTTTGCCACGACAGCCGTCGATGATTTGTAACATGCGTGCCTGAAACCCTTGATGAGGCGAGATAGTTCCATGTCGGATGATGACTTCACTGCCCGCCTCGCCCGTATACAACAGGGCCACAGCCCGCAGGCCTCTGCCGCACCCCGTCCACCCTCCCATCCTCCAGCCAACTATCGCGAACGCCTTGACCGCGCCCTCGCCCATGCCGCTGCCGCAGGCATCAGCCGCGACGCGGGCTTCCCGCCCCTGATGCGCGGGCTCGCCGCGCTTGGCGTTCCCGTGCGGCCATTGCATTTCAAATCCGCCGCTTCTCTGTTTCTGATCGGCGTGTTCATTGGTCTCTTGGCCTTTGGCGGCGTGCTCTGGCTGGTATCCTCCCCCCTGATCGACGCGCCCAGCCGCGGTCCCATTGCCGGGCTTGTCCACCTCGGCTGGCCCGGCGTCTGGGCGATCTCTGCCGCGTGCGGCATCGCCTTCATGGTCATCATCAAGGGCCAGGCCGCCCGTGCCGGCCTGCCCCACTGGCGCGACCTCTAGGCCGCGCCCCGCCCCCAAGCCGCGTCTTGCCTCACAGCAGATTCGCGCGTATCTACGCCCCCATGATGCGCTTTTTCGACATGGCCGACCACGCGCGCCTGCCTTGGCGCTTTACCCGTGAAAGCCGGTCGGTCCTCGCACGCCTTTCCTGACGCCTGTCCCGTCATCCCGGCGCACCTGCGCCACACCCACAGCCATATCCGAAAGAGATGAGCCATGACCGCTCCGCGCACCCTTTATGACAAGATTTGGGATGATCACGTCGTCCATCAGGCCGAAGACGGCACCTGCCTTCTTTATATCGACCGCCACCTCGTGCATGAGGTGACCTCACCGCAGGCCTTCGAAGGCCTGCGGATGACGGGCCGCACAGTCCGCGCCCCGGAAAAGACCATCGCTGTGCCGGATCACAACGTCCCCACAACCCTGGACCGCGCCAATGCCGCGACCATGACCGAAGACAGCCGCATCCAGGTGGCAGCCCTTGACAAGAACGCCAAGGATTTCGGGATCAACTACTATCCTGTGTCCGATGTTCGTCAGGGCATCGTCCACATCGTCGGCCCCGAACAGGGCTGGACGTTGCCGGGCATGACCGTGGTCTGCGGTGACTCGCACACCGCCACCCACGGTGCTTTCGGCGCGCTGGCCCATGGCATCGGCACGTCCGAGGTTGAACATGTCCTCGCCACCCAGACGCTGATTCAGCGCAAGGGCAAGAACATGAAGGTGGAAATCACCGGCTCCCTGCGCCCCGGCGTCACCGCCAAAGACATCACCCTGTCGGTGATCGGCGAAACCGGCACCGCAGGCGGCACCGGCTATGTGATTGAATACTGCGGCCAAGCGATCCGCGAGCTTTCCATGGAAGGCCGTATGACTGTCTGCAACATGGCCATCGAAGGCGGCGCCCGCGCCGGTTTGATCGCGCCGGATGAGAAAACCTTCGCTTATTGCATGGGACGCCCCCACGCCCCGAAAGGCGCGAAATGGGAGGCCGCGCTCGCCTATTGGAAAACGCTGTTCACCGATGAAGGCGCGCATTTTGACAAGGTCGTCACCATCAAGGGCGAAGACATCGCACCCGTCGTGACCTGGGGCACCTCGCCCGAAGATGTGCTGCCCATCACCGGCACCGTTCCCGCGCCCGAAGATTTCACCGGCGGCAAGGTCGACGCCGCCCGCCGCTCGCTGGAATACATGGGCCTGACCCCAGGTCAGAAGCTGACCGATATCGCAATCGACACGGTCTTCATCGGCTCCTGCACCAATGGCCGGATCGAAGACCTCCGCGCCGCTGCCGCTATCCTCAAGGGCAAGAAAATCGCGGTAAAGCGCGCCATGGTCGTTCCCGGCTCCGGCCTCGTGCGCGCGCAGGCGGAAGAGGAAGGTCTCGCCCAGATCTTCATCGACGCGGGCTTTGAATGGCGGCTTGCGGGCTGCTCCATGTGCCTTGCCATGAACCCCGACCAGCTCGCCCCCGGCGAACGCTGCGCGGCAACGTCGAACCGCAATTTCGAAGGCCGCCAAGGCCGCGGCGGCCGCACGCACCTGCTCTCGCCCGCCATGGCAGCGGCGGCAGCCATCGCCGGCCATCTGGTCGACGTACGCGAAGTCATGTCGGAACAGGTGTAAGGAACAGACCGATGCAGAAATTCACCACCCTCACCGGCATCGCGGCCCCCATGCCGCTGGTCAATATCGACACCGATATGATCATCCCGAAACAGTTCCTGAAAACGATCCAGCGTTCGGGTCTCGGCAAGAACCTGTTTGACGAGATGCGCTATACGCAAGACGGGCAAGAAATCCCCGATTTCGTGCTGAACCAGCCCGCCTATCGCAAGACAGAGATCCTGATCGCGGGCGACAATTTCGGCTGCGGATCATCGCGCGAACATGCGCCCTGGGCGCTTCTGGATTTCGGCATCCGCTGCGTGATCTCCACCAGCTTTGCCGACATCTTCTATAACAACTGCTTCAAGAACGGCATCCTGCCCATCGTCATGCCGCAGGATGTGGTTGATGTGCTGATGGCCGATGCCCGCAAGGGCGCCAATGCCCGCGTCACCGTCGATCTGCCCAGCCAGACCGTCACCACTTCGGACGGGCAGGTCTTCGCGTTCGACGTTGACCCGCACCGCAAGCATTGCCTGCTGAACGGCCTTGATGACATCGGCCTCACGCTCGAAAAGGCAGCCGCTATCGACAGCTATGAAAAAACGCTGGCAACCTTGCGTCCCTGGGCCTGAAAACCCCTTCGTCTAACCGCTTGGGTCTAAAAACCAAGTCGCCACAACATGTTGGGCCGCCCCTTGGGGCGGCCTTTTCCTTGCCGGATTCTTGATGCAATCCAGCGACACCTTGTCCGCGAAATGGCCGCAAAGTCCTGCATACATACGAACGGGTGTTGTAACGGTACACGAAAGAAGGCACAAATTGGGCAAGATTGAGGCAGTCCGCCATAATGTGCGGGAAATCGCTGGAAACGGCACCAAGGGCAAACCCTGGGTCGGCTGGCGGGAAGGAAACAGGGCAGTGGGTTCGCGGCTTGCCGGGGCGCTTTCGCGCGCAGTTTTGATCGTGGTGCTTGTTGTTGCACCGTCCATGCTCGTTCCGGGCCTGGCCCCGGATGCACAGCAAACCGTAGCCCTCGTCGCCCTCTTCGCCGGTCTTCTGACCTTTGTCGAATACAAGTCCGAAGCCCCCGGCCTGATCGAATTCCGCGATGCACCGCCTTTCAATCGCATCCGCTTTCTGCTGCTGGCCGCCACCCTGCTGGCCCTCTCACTGATCGAACGCGGTCGCACCGATCCGTCCACGCTGACACAATTCGTCGAAGCCATCGGCGCGCTGATCGGACAGGCGATGGACTTCCCCTACAGCCCCGTCCGCCTTGCCACACAAGCCCTGACGCCCGGAGCCACCGAGGTTGACCGCGCCATCGTCCGCACCGCTGCCGGCACCGCTTACCTGACATCCCTGCTCGTGCTGTTCCTGTTCTCGTTCCACATGCGGCTGGGCAACTGGCCGCGTCAGGGCCAGGTGTTCAATGTCTGGATCAACCTTCCGACGTTTGACCCGACCAGCGGCCCCGACATCGTGGATCGGCTAGAGCGCGACGCACGTCTTAACATTTCGTTAGGGTTCTTGCTGCCATTCTTGGCACCGGTTGTTGTGCGGCTGGTCATGGGCGGGATCGATTCCGCAAGCCTGACCTCGTCGCACAGCTTGATCTGGACGATGACAGCATGGGCGTTCCTTCCGGCAAGTCTCTTCATGCGCGGAATTGCGATGCAGCGCGTGGCACAGATGATCCGCGACAAACGCCGCGAAAACATGGATCCGGCATCCGAAGCCATGCTCGCCGCCTGATTGCCGCACTGGTCGTCATCGGCCTGTCCATTCACGCCGCAAAGGCCCAATCCCTGCGCGTTGCGCTCTGGAACGTGGGGCTGGAACGGCGCGGCCCCGGCCTCTTGCTGCGCGACATCGACTCCGGTCGTGATACGCAGGTCGCGGCACTCATTGCCGTCCTATCCCGGCTGAACGCTGATATCCTTGTATTGACTGGGGTTGATTACGACCCAGGCCTTCATGCCCTTTCCGCCTTCGCTCTACGCTTGCAGGAAGCAGGCACCCCCTATCCCCACCTTTATGCCCCCCGGCCCAACAGTGGCCAGCCGACTGGATTTGACAGTGATGGCGACGGTCGCCGGAATGAGGCGGATGATGCGCAAGGCTGGGGGCGTTTTCCCGGTGCGGGTGGCACTGCCATCCTCTCGCGCCTGCCCCTTCTCTCGGATCAGGTGCAGGACTTCAGCACCTTTCTCTGGCGCGATCTGCCACAGGCCAACCTTCCCCCCGGCATCGATCCCGGCCTTGCCGCGATTCAACGCCTTTCCTCCCACAGCCACCTGATCTTGCCGGTCCTGCTGACCGATGGGCGGCATCTGCCCCTGCTCATCTGGCACGCGACCCCACCCGTCTTTGACGGATCCGAAGATCGCAACGGTCGCCGCAACGCGGATGAGGCGGCCTTCTGGCTGCACCTGCTGAACGGCAAACTCGCCGCCGCTCCGCCCGATCCACCCTTCATCCTGCTGGGCGACGCAAATCTTGATCCCATGGATGGCGACGGCACACCCGGTGCATTGCGTGCCCTCCTCAACCACCCCGCGCTGACAGACCCGGCCCCGCGTGGCACCCATGGCCGCGTTGAACCCGAACACCTTGGCGATCCCGAACTTGATACCGCGCTCTACAGCGATCTTGGCGGATTGCGGCTGGATTACATTCTGCCCTCGCGCGATCTGGGCATCCTTGGCAGCGGTGTCCTTTGGCCACCTGCCGATGATCCCTTTGCCGCCACACTTGCAACCGCCTCGCACCACTACCCCGTCTGGATCGACGTGCTGCTACCCGAAGCGGCGTCCAACCCCTGACGGCCCTATCCGGCAACGCCCTTCTGCACCGGCACGTCCAACACCGACGTCACCACCTTCTGGCGCGAATTGGCCACGCGCACCGCACTGCCATCCTTCAGCACCACATACATCTCGCGTCCTTCGCGGCGAATGGCGGCCGCCGCCTTGGCGGCAACCCAATCCGACCGCGACACCTGCACCCCAAGGCTTTCCGGCAGGGGATCAACCGCCGCGCCGAATGGGCCGGGCAGATACAACCGCTCCTCCTGAGTCACGACGCGCAGGTAATTGCCCTCTGCGATGATCTGGACAAGGCTTTCCGGCTCAATCCGCCGCCCGCCGATTTCGACATGATCTCCGGCTTGGGCCGGCAGCCGCTGTCCGGCGGGTTCCTTTGCCTCCAGTTTGGCCTTTCCATTTCCTTTAGCCTTGCGCGCCCGCAGATCGGCCAAGACCCTCGGCGTCACAATAAGACCCAGCAAATGTGCAAAGGCCTCAACCACAATATAGTAGTAGATCGTCATCGCCACAGTGTACGGCCACGGCGAGATGCTGTCAGAGAATATGACAGTATCCGCCAAAACACCGATCGCGGCTGCCAATAGCAGAAACGGCGATCCAGTGATGCGCACTGTCCCCCAACGGTATCCGATGTATTCAAGAACAAGGGCTATCAGGATCAGCAGCAAGACGCCCAAGGCAACACTGATCGCAAGGTTTCGGGCGCGTTCCTCAATCAGCATGTCTACGGAACCGCTGCGCGTGTCCACAATTGTCAGAAAGAAACACAACAGAACGTAATAGATCAGCATGTAGCGGTGCAGATACGCGCGGGTCAGTTCAAACGGCCCATAGGATAGCTTGTCACCTGAAAACATGGTGACCTCTATCCGCGTGACCTCCGGGGGTTCTGGCCGGATCATCAAGCGCTGCCTTCAAGGTTCCTGCCGGCGCCGGTCCGGGAAACCGGGCGGCCCGCCATTTGTTTACCGTCAAGCCATGCCTGAACCTCTGCCTTCATGGCCGAAGACACCGGGACCAACGCGCCACAGGCCAGTTGCAGCAAGAGATCACGGCCCTGCCTCTTGACCCCTTCGACAGCTGACCGTGCCACCCAATGCGATCGCTGCACTTGCCTGCCGATGCCTGCGGGCATCTGCGCCACAACCGCCGAAAACGGCCCCGGCACCAGATGCCGGCCCGTCTCGGCCACCACGGTCACATAGTTACCGCTGGCCTCCAGCCGCAACACTTCGGCAGGCGTCAGCCCCAGACGAACCAGCAACTCGCCGGACCCAGACGGCCCCTCGGCCTCAGCTTTGGCCTCAGACAGAACCGGCACCCCTGCGTCAACCGTTTCCGCGGCCACCAAGAACTCCGCCAGCGGATCCTTTCCGCCGCGCAATCTCGCCAGCGCGCGAGGCATCGGTCCCCGAAACAACAGAGTCACGGCCACTTCCAGATAAAGTACGCAAAGGAACGGCACCACAGGCGTTTGCACATTGGTCCAGTCCTGCTGCACCTCCATGATCTGGTGCATGATATGCGTCACGCCCAACAAACCGGCAGCGCCAAGAACTATCCCGGGCGTCACCCAGACCCGGACGATGCGCGCCTCTTTGTGCAACGTCTGCATCAGTCGCGCGACAACGGTCAGATAAGTGACAAGCAAGACATGCGCAGACACCAGCCCAACAACGACCGAGGGCACCTGCAGATCAATCGGCATGCGCGTGCTGTCCAGCGCATAGAGCAGCACCACCGCAGGAATCGTTAGACCGGCATAGTTGGCCAGCATGTATCTGTGCCGTGCCGCGCGCCGGAATTCTGCCATGTCACGGAAAAGCTGACTTCCGCTCAGCAGACGCAATTCCACAGCCGGGGGCGGTCGCATAGACCTGTCCCCGCCGCCGCTCACGGGCTTTGCGTTGAAATCCGGCATTGCAATCACTCAAAACTCTTACTGACACGCGCACCTAGCCGCTGTTGACTAGAATTAATCATGTCAGACTGTAAGCACAAGAAAGGCTTACACCGTGTTCGGGCAAGTATACGCAGGTATAGTTTTCACTGTCTTTCGCCACCCCCTGCCCGCTTGACCCGCCCTGCCCAAGCCGATAGGCCACACCCAACAATTCCCTTGTCCTGCAGGAGCGCCACCGTGGCCAATCCCTCCCTTCTCATCCTCGCCGGCGATGGCATCGGCCCTGAAGTCATGGCCGAGGTGAAAAAGATCATCGGCTGGTTCGGCGCCAAGCGCGGCGTCCATTTCGACGTCAGCGAAGACCTCGTTGGCGGATGCGCCTATGACAAGCACGGCACCCCCTTGCACGATGACACCATGGCCAAGGCGCAGGCCGCCGATGCAGTGCTGCTCGGTGCCGTTGGCGGCCCGCAATATGACAACCTCGATTTCAGCGTGAAACCCGAACGTGGCCTTCTGCGCCTGCGCAAGGAGATGGACCTGTTCTCCAACCTGCGCCCCGCGCAATGCTTTGACGCGCTGGCCGATTTCTCGTCGCTCAAGCGCGACGTAGTTGCGGGCCTTGATATCGTCATCGTCCGCGAACTGACCAGCGGCGTCTATTTCGGTGAACCCCGCGGCATCTTTACTGAGGGCAACGAACGCGTCGGCATCAACACCCAGCGCTACACGGAATCCGAAATCGCGCGCGTTGCCCGGTCGGCCTTTGAACTCGCCCGCCGTCGCAACAACAAGGTCTGTTCAATGGAAAAGGCCAATGTCATGGAATCCGGCATCCTGTGGCGGCAGGTCGTGCAGGAAGTGCATGACAAAGAATATCCCGATGTCGCGCTCACCCACATGTACGCCGACAATGGCGCGATGCAGCTGTGCCGCTGGCCCAAGCAGTTCGATGTGATCGTTACCGACAACCTGTTCGGCGATGTGCTGTCCGACATGGCCGCAATGCTGACCGGGTCGCTCGGGATGCTACCCTCCGCCAGCCTCGGCCTGCCGATGGCCAATGGACGCCCCAAGGCGCTTTATGAACCTGTCCATGGATCGGCCCCTGACATCGCGGGTCAGGGCAAGGCCAACCCCATCGCCTGCATCCTCTCTTTCGCCATGGCACTGCGCTACAGCTTTGACATGGGCGCAGACGCCACCCGCGTCGAGAAGGCCGTGGAAAAGGTGCTGGCCGATGGCGTCCGCACCGCCGATCTGATGGGTCCCGAGGGCGGCACGCCCGTCTCAACCAGCCAGATGGGCGACGCGGTCATCGCTGCCCTTGACGCCAGCCTCTGATATCCGCGCGGCGGCGCGCCCTGCGCCGCCCGCCCATCCTGCCCAAGGGTCGCGCATCCCGCGCCGCCCACCCCGCCCGGATACCCAGCATGGCGCTTTCCCCCAATCTGACAGGCGCAGGGCTGGGGCTTCTCGCGTTCGGGGCCTATGCCGTCTATGACATCTCGGCCAAGGTGCTGGGGTCTGCCTATCACCCCTTGCAGATCATCTTTGCCGCAGGCGCGATGAACCTGCCGCTGCTTGGCATTTACATCCTCTCCACCGGCAACACCCGCCGCCTCTGGCCCAACCGCCCCCGACTGATGGCCCTGCGCTGCGCGGGTACGGTGGTAAATTTCACCGCCGGCGTCTCGGCCTTCACGATGCTGCCACTGGCTGAGGCTTATGTGATCTTTTTCACCATGCCCCTCTTCATCGCCCTGCTGGCTGTGCCGGTGCTGGGCGAACGCTTCGATCCCGTGCGCGGCTTGGCCGTCCTGCTAGGGCTGGCAGGCGTGATCGTGGCGTTGGACCCCGTCGCCACGCCTTTGGGCCTAGGCCATGCCCTGGCGCTGACCGGCGCGGTGGTGGGGGCGATGAACTATGTGCTGATCCGCAAGACTGGGGCGGTGGAAAACACCGCCGTCATGCTCCTCTGGCCGCAGATCGTGCTCTTTGCGGTGGTCGCAGCCGCAATGCCTTGGGTCTACCGTCCCATGCCCGCCATCGATCTAGGCATATCTGCCCTGATGGCCGGTGTGCTGATGTTTGGCATGGTCGCCATCGTCGAAGCTTATCGCCGTGCCGCCGCTATCATCGTGGCCCCAATGCAGTATTCCCAAATCCTGTGGGCAGCCATCTTCGGCAGCCTCATCTTCAACGAAAACTTCGGCACCCGCACCCTGATCGGCAGCCTTTTGATCGCTGTTGCAGGCATCATCGTGGTCGCGCGCCAGGACAAGGCCGCCGCCAGCCCGCGACCCACGGTGCCCACCTGACCGCCCATCCCGGCTTGCACCCGCCGTCACTTCGGGCGACACTGGACGGGTCATTCGCGCCAGCCCATTTCGCCCCCGCGCCCACCCGCGACCCCAAGGATTCTGCCCTATGTCTCCCAACCTGCGCGGCGCGCTCCTCTCGCTCGCGGCCTTCGGCATCTACGCCACCCACGACGTGGTAGTGAAGTTTCTGGGCAGCGATTACTCTGCCGTCCAGATCATCTTCTTTTCCGGCCTGCTCAGCTTTCCGCTGGTCACCGTCATGCTGCTTGGCGACAAGCGGGACGGAAACCTCGTTCCCCGCCACCCGTGGTGGAGCCTTGCCCGCGCCGTATCGGCCGTACTGACAGGGGTGGCGGGCTTTTTTGCCTTCTCGCAACTGCCCATGGCGCAGGCCTATGCCATCTTCTTCGCGATGCCGCTTCTGATCACGCTCATGGCCATCCCAATGCTTGGCGAACGCGTGGGCCTGCGGCGCGGACTCGCCGTCGTCGTGGGCCTAATCGGCGTGCTGGTTGTTCTGCGGCCAGGCGAGGCTGATTTGGGCCTTGGCCACCTTGCCGCCCTGTCCGCCGCCGTCACCGGCGCGCTCACTTCGGTCATTGTGCGCAAGATCGGTGCGGTCGAACGCTCTGCCGTCCTGATGCTCTTTCCGATGTTGGGCAACGTTCTGGCGATGGGGGCGGTACTGCCTTTCGTCTATGTCCCCATGCCGGTGGCCCATCTGGGCCTGATGGGCATCATCGCCCTGTTCGGCTTTGCGGCAGGGCTTCTGGTCATCACTGCCTACCGCACCGCCCCCGCCATCATCGTCGCCCCGATGCAGTATTCCCAGATCCTCTGGGCCGCGCTCTATGGCTCGCTCTTGTTCGACGAAACGGTCGATCTCTACACCGCCATTGGCAGCGCCATCATCATCGCCTCGGGCATCTACATCGTCTTGCGCGAAGGCACGCCCAGCGTGTCTGAGAACCGCCCAGTGCTGGCCACCAAGGGCCGCGCCGAAACCGGTGCGATGCCCCGCGTCAGTGTGATGATGCGGCGCATGGGCATCCCCGAACGGCAGGATTGATTCCGGTCATCTTCGCCGACCATGCCCCTTGCAAATGCCGCCACAGGGCTGTAACCCACCCCCCAATGGTCGGAGCGTAGCGCAGTCTGGTAGCGCACCTGCTTCGGGAGCAGGGGGTCGGAGGTTCGAATCCTCTCGCTCCGACCAAATTCCCCGAAAACCCCAGTGGATAGCCGTTGTCGTACCCGCCATAAGGCATCGGCGGGCTTGCGTCATTCCGCCTCGACAAACACCTCGTCGCGCTTCTTGCGGATCGACGGCAGCAGCACCACGACCAGCACCACAACCGTCAGCAGCAGAAGCGACAGACTGATCGGCCGGGTCAGAAACACCGTAGGGTCGCCGCGGCCCAGGATCATCGCCCGCCGCAGGTTCTCCTCCAACATCGGCCCCAGCACAAACCCCAGCAACAGCGGCGCGGGTTCGCATTTCAGCTTGATCAGCACATAGCCCAGCAACCCGAAAAACGCGACCGCATAGAGGTCATAGACGTTAGAGTTCACGCTGTAGACCCCGATGGAACAGAACGCCATGATGATGGGGAACAGCACATGGTAAGGCACCTTCAGCAACCGCACCCACAGCCCGATCAGCGGCAGGTTCAACACCACCAGCATCAGGTTGCCGATCCACATGCTGGCAATCACACCCCAGAACAGCGCCGGTTGTTCGCTGGCCACATTCGGCCCTGGCACGATGCCTTGAATGATCATCGCCCCCACCATCAGCGCCATCACCGGATTGGCCGGGATGCCCAGCGTCAGCAGGGGGATGAACGATGTCTGCGCCCCGGCATTATTGGCCGATTCCGGCCCCGCCACCCCCTCGATCGCGCCATGGCCAAATTCTTCCGGCGTTTTCGACATACGCTTTTCGATCGTATAGCTGGCAAAAGCCGCCAGCACCGCCCCGCCACCGGGCAAAATACCCAGCACTGACCCGATCCCCGTGCCACGCAACACCGGCCCCACAATCCGCCGCAAATCCTCGCGCGATGGGAACAGGCCTGACAGCTTGGCCCCCAGCACGGTGCGGTCCTGCTCGCCTTCCAGATTTCGCAGGATCTCGGCAATCCCGAACACGCCCACGGCCAGCGCCACAAAGTTCAGACCATCAGCATATTCCGTGATCCCCATCGTGAACCGTGGCGTGCCAGAATAGATGTCCGTTCCCACCATCCCCAGCAACAGGCCCAGCACCACCATCGCCAGCGCCTTCAGGATCGACCCATGCGCCAGGGCAATGGCCGACACCAACCCCAGCACCATCAGACTGAAGTACTCCGCCGCGCCGAACTTCAGCGCGACCACCGTCAGCGGCGGGGCAAATATCGCCACAAGGAGCGTGGCCACTGTCCCGGCAAAGAATGACCCCAGCGCCGACACAGCCAGCGCCGTGCCCGCCCTGCCCTGCCGCGCCATCTGATACCCGTCGATGGCCGTCACAGCGGATGAGCTTTCGCCCGGCATGTTGATCAGGATCGCCGTCGTCGATCCTCCATATTGCGCGCCGTAATAGATGCCTGCCAGCATGATCAGCGATGATACCGGCTCCAGCTGGAACGTGATCGGCAACAGCATCGCGATGGTTGCTGTGGCCCCGATCCCCGGCAGAACCCCGATCAGCGTGCCAAGGATCACCCCGATCAGACAAAACAGCAGGTTTTCAGGCGATGCCGCCGTCGCAAATCCCAGGCCCAGATTGGAAAGAAGATCCATGCTCCGCGCCCCTCAGAACGAAAGCCACGGCCCGATCCGCCGAAACGGCAGACCCAGCGCATAGGAAAAGACCAGCGTAGAAAACACCGTCACCGCAACCGCCAGACCCAGCGCATGAAGCGGCTTCATCTTCAAAGACGCTAACCCGGCAATCAGCGTTGTCACAAAAATCGACGGCACAAACCCCATCCCCCGGACAGTAAGGCCAAAGAAAACGGGTGCAGGCAAAATGAACATCAACCCTCGCCAGGCGATGGCACCCGGCTCTTCCGCCCCCGGCGCGGCTTTTACTGCATTGAACAGGATCAGCGCCCCAAACATCAGCAGGACCACCGCCAGCACCAGAGGAAAGAACCCTGGACCCATGCGGAACGCCGTACCAAGGTCAAGCAACAGCGACTGCACCCCGAAGAACAGCCCGAACAGAATGAACAGGGCCCCCGCCGCGGCATCGGTCCGGTCAAAGGAATAGGATTTCAAGATATGCCCCCCTCAGCTGCGCGGCGATTTCCACCTGCGCGGAAAACAGGACCGTGCGGCACGTCGCACGGTCCTGCCTTTTCATTCAGTCAGCAAAGACGCCTGCGGATTCGATGATCGGCTTCCAGCGGGCGATCTCTGCCTCAAGCTTGGCCTTCAACGCTTCCGGCGTGCCATCCGTCGCAGCCGAAGGCGCGGTTCCCAGTTCCGCCATCTTCGTTGCGATAGCCGGGTCGGTAAGCGCCACCTGCAAGGACTGCGACAGCCGTGCCGTCACATCGGCAGGCGTGCCCTTCGGCGCATAAATGCCGTGCCAGATGCCCACTTCCAGCCCCGGCATTCCCGCCTCGGCCGCTGTCGGAAGGTCGGGGAAGATGTCCAGACGCGCAGGCGAGGTCACCGCATAACCCTTGATGGTGCCACCCTTGATCTGTTCGGTGGTGTTCGTCGTCTGGTCACACATCAGATCGACCTGACCACCCAGAAGGTCGGTCATCGCCGGTCCGGTGCCCTTGTAGGGAACGGTCACAATGGACGCATCCACCGCCTGCATGAACAACATGCCGCACAGATGCGATGCGGCCCCGATCCCGGCATTCGCCATGGTGATCGTATCGGCATTCTCTTTCACATAGGTCACAAGCGAAGCGAAATCCGTGGGTTCCAGATCCTTGCGCGCGACGATGGTCATCGGCACTTCGGTCACCAGACCCACATACTCGAACGCATTCAGCGTGTCATAGGCAAGGCTGCGATACAGCGTGGCGCTGGTCGCCATGCCGATGTGATGCAACAGGATGGTGTATCCATCCGGCTCGGCGCTGGCGACATTGCCCGCGCCCAGAGTACCACCCGCACCGCCGATATTCTCGACAATGATCTGCTGGCCCAGATCAGCCGACATCTTCTCGGCGATCAGGCGGCCCACCGTATCGGTCGGCCCGCCAGCGGCAAAAGGCACCACCATGGTGATCTGCCGCTCGGGGTAGGTTTGTGCAAATGCTGCGGATGCCGTCAGCAAAGTGCCGGCGGCAATGCCGGCAACTGTCTTGGTCAATGCCATGGAGTCCTCCCAACGTGGCTTATGGCCCGTACCGCCCGCTCTCCTCCGGGGGTCCGGTCGTCGCGCAGCTAAGGCCGCCGCCGCCGCCACGGCAAACATGGCGTCAGCCTTCAGATGGGAATTCCGCATCGCCGCAACGCGGCATGGGTGGAAAGGGTGACATTCGGCCAAAGCCGATGGGTGGAATTCCACCCAACCGCCGGTTCAGTCATCCGCTTCCACGATCAGCCGCCGGTCCAGACCGTGCTTCTGCATCTTTTCGTACAGCGTCTTGCGGCTGATCCCCAATGACTCATAGACACGCCGCAAATGCCCGCCATGCGCGGTAATGGCCGCCGCGATCACACTCCGCTCAAACCCCGCCACACGATCCGCCAACCGCGTACCCTCAACCGTGCCCGCTTCACTTTCCAGGCCTAACACCCAACGATCCGCTGCATTCCGCAACTCGCGCACATTCCCCGGCCAATCCCGCGCCGCCAATTCGGACAACAGTGCCGGCGGCGGTTGCCGGTCTTCCACCCCCTGCCGCGCTGCAGCCTCGCGCGCCAGCTGCAGGAACAGCACCGGCACATCCTCACGCCGCGCGGCCAGCGGCGGCACCCGGCACAGCGCCACGGACAGCCGATAGAACAGGTCCGCCCGGAACCGCCCCGCCGCCACCTCGCCCGCCAGATCAACCTTGCTCGTCGCCATGAACCGCACGTCCAGCGTGACCGGATCGTTTGACCCCAGCCGCGTGATCACCCGCTCCTGCAACACCCGCAGCAGCTTGGCCTGCAAATCCAGCGGCATCGACCCGATCTCATCCAGCAGGATCGTCCCGCCCCGCGCATGTTCAAACCGCCCGAAGCGCGGACGCAAGGCACCGGGAAAAGCCCCCGCCTCATGCCCGAACAATTCGCTTTCAATCAGCGCCTCGGGCAGCGCCGCGCAGTTGATGGCGATGAACGGCTTGCCCGCGCGCGGCGACAGGTCATGCAGCGCCCGCGCCACCACCTCCTTGCCAACCCCGGTCGGCCCGGTGATCAGGACATCCGCCTCGCTCGGTCCGATGGTGCGGATCAGGCGGCGCAGGTCGATCATCGCCGTACTGCGCCCCGGCAGCCGCGCCTCGATATCGTCGCGCTGCCCCGCGACCGCCCGCAAACGGCGGTTGTCCATCACCAGCGCCCGATGCTCCAGCGCACGCCGCAGCACGATCAGCAGATCCTGCGTCACAAAGGGCTTTTCGATGAAATCATAGGCCCCCCGCCGCATCGCCTCGACCGCCAGCGACACCTCGGCATGGCCGGTCACAAGGATCACCGGCAGGTCACGGTCCATCTCTCCCAGCCGCTGCAACAGCGTCATGCCGTCCATCCCCGGCATCCTGATGTCCGACAGCACCACCCCGCCAAATCCCGGCCCCGCCAGCGCCAGCGCCTCTTCGGCCGACGCAACCGACACCACTGCCAGCCCGGCCAGATCCAGCGCTTGTTCGGTGGATCGGCGCATCGCCTCATCATCATCGATCAACAGGACGTGCTGCATCATTCCGCCGCCAACTGGCCCTGCACCGCCGCCTGCAACACGATCTCGAACACCGCCCCGCCTTCGGGATGGTTCGACACGCGCAAGTCACCCCCGAAATCCTTCATGATGTTGTAGCTGATCGAAAGCCCCAGCCCCAATCCGGCCCCCACCGTCTTGGTCGTGAAGAACGGGTCAAATATCCGGTCCGCAATCGCCGCTGGTACGCCCGGCCCCCGGTCGCGCACGGACAGGATCACCTTGCCCTCCGCGCGGCGTGCCACGATATCGATCCGCCGCAGCTTCGCGCCGTCCATCGCATCGGCCGCGTTCGACAAGACATTCACCAGCACCTGCTGCAACCGCACTGGCCCGCCCCGCACCGCAGGCAGATCGGTCGGCACATCAGTCACAACCTCTACCCCTGCCGCCTGTAACCGCGCGCCCATCACAACCATCGCATCGGCCAGAACGGCGGGCAGCGACAGCACCTTCAACACCTCATCCGGTTTGCGCGCCACATTGCGCAGATGCCGCGCAATGGCCGCCATCCTGTCGATCAGCGACAATATCTGCCCGATATTCTCGCGCGCTCTTACCCCATCGCCCCGGTCGATCAACAAGGCCGCGCTGTCGGCATAGTTGCGTGCCGCCGCAAGCGGTTGGTTGATCTCATGGCTTAACGCCGCCGACATCTGCCCCAGTGCGGCCAGCTTGCCCGCCTGCACCAGATCGGCCTGCGTGCGGCGCAATTCCTGCTCGGTCAGCCGACGTTCTGCAACCTCCGTTTCGATCTGCCGGTTCACCCGCATGAGATCGGCGGTCCGCTCCTCAACCTGCCCCTCCAACTCCTCCTGCGCCGCTGCCTGCATCGCGATCCGTTCTGCCAGCCGCGCCCGCCGCTGCATCACCACCACGACCAGCGACAATGCCACCGCCAGCAACAGGACAAAGGCCGCAACCGCCAGCCGCGCCTGCGCGCGAAGCGATGCTGCATCCAGCAACACATGCACCGTCCAGCCCGCCTCAGGCATGGCCTGCGCGGTAACCAAATATTCGTGCTGCAACCCGTCCTCGGCCTGCAAACGCATCAGGCCAAACCCCGCCTCTTCGGCCCGCCGCACCTCCAGCTCGTCCGGCACAACATCAGAATACCGCCGCGATTCCGCCGTCCGCGCGAGCCGCTCCTCGGTCAGCGGCAATAGCCCGCGATACCGCCAGCCGGGATCGGTGGACATGAAGATGATCCCCTCCGGATCGCTCACGATGATCCGGTATTCCCAGCTTCTCCAGCCAGCCTCGATATCATCCACCCCGATCTTCAGCGCCACCACCCCGGCCACCTGCCCATCGGCATCGCGGATCGGCGCGCCAAAGTAATAGCCCCGCACGCCGGACGTGGTGCCCAGCGCAAAGAACCGCCCTTTGCCACCAGCCAAGGCATCGCTGAAATAGGGGCGATAGGCGAAGTTCTGGCCGATAAAGCTGTCCGCTCGGTCAAAGTTCGACGCCGCCACCGTATTCCCGGCAAGGTCGATCACATAGATATCCGACGATTGCACCACCGCATTCTTGGCCTTCAGCCAGCGGTTCATCGCCATCCGCCGCGCCGGATCGTCCGGACCGCGCACCAGCGCCAGCATGTCGGGGCTGTCGGCCAGCAACTCGGGCAAAGCTTCGAACCGCCGCAGATGCCCCTCCAACGCATTGGCCGTCAGCCGCAGCGTGCTTTCAGCCCTCGCATGTGCTTCTGACAGATACCCCTGGGTGGCCACCCGCGCGACAAGCAGCGTCAGACCAAGGCACACCACCCCGGTCAGCACTGCCCAGATCGCACGTTTTTCCCTTTGGCCCATCTCGCATCCGCTCCCCTGTCACAATCATGAGACAAAGCCGCAGCCCTGTATAGCGCCGCGCTGCACCCCTCGCCGGGAATCAGAACCGCCTCCTGCCCACCGCAACTGGCGGCAAACGCGCCCTTTCCGCCCATCGGAACTCTGCTAACCTGCGCCAAATCGCGCCCTCTTCGGCGCGACAAACCCTGACACAATCAACACTCCTTCTAACCAAGGGCCAACCCGGGCCACCCTTGCCAACAGGACACCCCCTTGCCGCCTTTCCGCTTCCTCCACTCCGCCGACCTGCACCTTGGCCGCCGCTTCGGCACCCTGCCCGAGGATCTGCGCGGCCGTCTGGTCGAGGCGCGCCACGACATTCTTCACCGCCTCGCCGCTGCCGCGCGCCAGACCGGCAGCCGCCATATCCTGCTGGCGGGCGACACGTTCGACAGCGAAACCCCCACCGATCCGGTCTGGCGTCAGGCGCTGCTCGCCATGGCGGCAGACCCTGCCCTTCATTGGTGGATCATTCCCGGCAACCATGACAGCCTCGCTGCGGAATCGCTCTGGACCCGCCTCAACGCGCAGGCGCCCGTCAATATTCACCTGCTGGCCACCGATGCGCCCGTGGAACTGGAACCCGGCGCGTTCCTGTTGCCCGCCCCCCTGCCGCGCCGCTATCCGGGCCGCGATCTCACCGCCCATATGCCCGCCACCCCCACCGATCCGAACGCCTTCCGCATCGGCCTTGCCCATGGCGCGATCCAGTCCTTCAGCGAGGATGGTAATGCCGCCGATGTCATCATCCCGCCCGACCGCGCCGCCACGGCCCGGCTGGATTATCTCGCCTTGGGCGATTGGCATGGCCATCTGCGCGTGGGCGACCGCACCTGGTATGCAGGCACCCCCGAACGCGACGCTTTCACCCATGCCGGGCCGGGCTCTTGCCTTGCCGTCACCCTGCCTGCCCCCAGCGCCCTGCCCGAAGTGCAGGTCATCCCCACGGGCCGCTTCCACTGGGCCGACTTGCCCCTTCCCCTGATCCCCGGCCAGAACGCCGCCGCCACACTCGCCGCTCTTCTCCCCCCCGACCGCGCCACAAGACGCGATCACCTCCTGCGCCTGCGCGTCACGGGCCGCGCCACCCTGTCCGACCGCGCCGCGCTGGAACAGGCCGCCCGCGATGCCGAACCCGATTTCGCCCTCCTCACCCTCGACCTCACCCAACTGGCGACCGAGGTCGAGGCCGCCGATCTCGATCAGATCGACCGCGCAGGTGCGCTCCGCCTGGCCGCCGACCGGTTGAAGCACCGCGCCGACGATGCGACCCTTGATGCCGAAACCCGCCGCACCGCCACCGCCGCGCTCAACCGCCTGTATGGCTACCTGCGCGAGGATCGGGCATGAAACTCCTCTCCATCGACCTCACCGATATCCGCCGCTTCACCACCCCCGTCCGCATCGCCGCCATCGGCCCCGGCCTGAACGTCCTCTCAGCCCCCAACGAATCCGGCAAATCCACGCTGTTCGATGCGCTTCAGGCCCTGTTCTTCCAACCCCACCGCTCCAAGGGGAAAGAGGTGATGTCGCTCCGCCCCCATGTCGGCGGCGGCCCCACCATCGCGGTGGAGCTTGACCTCCCCGATGGCCGCCACCGCATCGAAAAACGCTGGCTCTCCAAACCCATGGCCACCGTCCACCGCGATGGCCGCCTGATCGCCCAGGCGGATGAGGCCGAGGCCTTCATCGCCCGCCTCGTCCATTCCGATGCCGATGGCGGCCCCGCAGGCCTGCTCTGGGTGCGTCAGGGCCTGACACGTCTCGAAAGCGAAAACCCCCGCGAACGCGACGCCGCGAAAGAGGCCCGCCGCTCCCTTCTGACCTCCGTCACCGGCGAGGTGGACGCCCTCACCGGTGGCCGCCGCATGGACCGCGCCCTCGCCCGCACCCGCGAAGACCTTGCCCGTTACCTCACCGCCACCGGCCGCCCCGCAAAGGACGGCCCCCTCGCGCAGGCCTTGGCCGAGGTTGACGCCCTCACCCTCCGCCAGACCGCCCTGCAAACCACCGCCACCCAGCTTGACCGCGCCCTGTCGCGCCGCCGCGATGTGCTGCGCCTGCTGTCCGATCTCACCGCGCCCGAGGCCATCGCCACCCGCCAATCCCGTCTGGATGAGGCGACCCAGCGCCGTGATGCCGCCCTGCGCCACGCCGAACACCTGTCCTCCGCCGCCGCCGCGCTGCAGGGGGCCGATCTGCACCTTGCCTCGCTCACAGAGAAACTCGCCACCCTTCACCGCGCCAAGGCCGACCACGCCCGCTCCTTGGCGCAGCAGATCGAAAGCCAGTCCCGCGCCAGCGCAGCCCGCGGACTTGCCGATCAGGCCGATGCAGCCCTTGCCCCGCTCGCTGCCACCCTCTCCGCCGCGCAAGCCGCCCGCAGCACTGCAGAGGCAACCTATGCCGATGCCCTGCGCGCCGAAGCGGCACAGTCCGCCATAGCCCGCCACGCCGACCTGACCCGCCGCCTGACCGAAGCGCGCGAACTCTCAACCCGCCGCACCCCCCTCGCCCGCGCCGCCGCCACCGGCCCCACGCGACAGGACATCGCCGCCTTAGACTCACTGTCGCAAGAGGCGCAGGTCCAGCGCGCCCTGCGCGACCGCAGCGCCCCGCAAATCACGTTCCACCACGACGGCCCCACCCGCGCCACCCTCGAAGGCCAGCCCGTCCCCGATGGCCCCCTGCCCATCCTCGCGCAAAGCCGCTTCACCCTGCCCGGCCTGGGTCATCTCACCGTCACCCCCGGCGCCGCCGCCGATCACACGGCCCTTGACCGGGCCGAGGCCGCGCTCACCGCCGCCCTTATGCGCCTTGGCACCCCTGACCTCGCCACTGCCCGCACCCAATCCGCCGCGCGCACCGAGGCCGCTGCCGCTCTGGCCAATCTCGACCGCGCCCTCGCCTCCCTTGCCCCCACAGGCCTTGCCACGCTGGAAGCCGACCTCGCCGCCTTGCCGCCCGAAACCCCTGCACGCGCCGACCTTCCCTCTGTCGCTGACGCACAGGCGCTGGCCCAAACCGCCGCTGCCGCGCTCGCCCAGGCCCAGACCGCCCTCGATGCCGCTAGGACCGAGGCCCAAACCCTGCGCCGGGCCGAAATCCGCGCCACTGTCGAAGCCGAAGCCGCCGACACAGCCCTGCGCCAGGCCGAAGCCACCCTCGCCGCCTTCGGCGATCTGGCAACTGCCGAGACCACCCTTACCGCCCAACTCGCCCAGGCCAGCAGCACCCGCGATGCGGCACTTGCCGCCCACGGCCGCCTATCCGAAACCGCCCCCGATCTCGCAGCCACCGAGGCCGCCTTCACCCGCGCCCGCGCCGTGGTTGATACCGCACGCACCGAAATCCAGTCGCTGGAAACCGAACGCGCCGCATTGGACAAGGAAATCACAATCCATTCCGGTGAGGGCGTGATGGAAGAACTGGCCGACACCACCGCCCGCCTCGCCGCCGCCCGCGAAACCCTCGCATTGCTGCAATTCGAAGTGGCCACGCTTCAGGAACTCGCCCGCGCCCTCGAAACCGCAAGGGACGAGGCGCGTGATCGCTACTTCGCCCCGGTCCTCGCCGAATTGCGCCCGCTGCTGCGTGTCCTCTGGCCCGATGCCGAATTGCGCTTTGATGGCGAAAGCCTGCTCCCCACCGCCCTGATCCGCGACGGCCAGGACGAAGACCTCTCCATCCTCTCCGGCGGCACGCAGGAACAGGTGGCGCTTCTCGTCCGCCTCGCCTTCGCCCGCCTCCTCGCCCGGCGCGGCCAGCATGCCCCGGTGATCTTTGATGATGCGCTGGTCTATACCGATGATGACCGCATCGAAAAACTCTTCGACGCGCTGCACGCGCAGGCACAGGATCAACAGATCATCGTCCTGTCCTGCCGCCAACGCGCCTTCCGCGATCTCGGCGGTGCAGCCTTGTCGTTCCAGCCTTTCACAGACTGAAAACCGAACCCGCTTTCACCTTGGCCCAAATACCCAAAAGACGAATACCACCCCGCACAGCCTATCAGGATCAGGCTATCGGGGGTTGAGGGGGCCTAGCCCCCCGCGCGCCTCAACGCCCCGCCCAAGCCTTCTGGATGTACATCGCCGTCATCAGGTCCAGATGCGCCCCGCCACCATTCTTGGCAATCGTGATCTCCTCCTCGGACCGCCGCACAAACAGCGCCGGATCGTCATAGTAATCGGCCACAATATCGCCCTCGGTGATCGCCCCAGATGCCAGCGGGTCGATCAACTCGCCGATGTGATGGATCGTCGTCGCCCGCGCATCGACAAACACCCGCGCCCGCGCCATCGCCGCATCGTCCACCTCGCGCATGTCGGGCTTGTAGGCCCCGATCAGGTCCAGATGCTGGCCCGGTTGCAACCATTCCCCCTTGATCAGCGGCGCCGTCGCCATCGTTGCGGTGCAGATCACATCCGCCCCCCGCACCGCCGCCTCCAGATCCTCCGCCACCGGCAATCCCATCGCCTCGGCGCTCGCCCGGCTGCGGCTCCAGACGGTGAACTCGGCCTCCGGAAACACCGCCCCATAGGCCTCTACCATCGACTGCGCCACCTTCCCCGCCCCCACCAGCAGGAACCGACGCGCGCCAGGTCGCACAAGGCGCGAGGCCGCAAACAGGCTGTCCCCCGCCGTCTTCCACTTGGTCACCAGATGGAAATCCACCAGCCCTGTCAGCTCGCCGGTCCGGTCATCATACAGCGTCACCGACCCATTCACCGTGGGCTTCCCGCGCGCCACATTCCCCGGCACGACCGTGGCCACCTTCACCAGCGCCCCCAGCCCGTCAATCCACGTGGCCCGGTCCAGGATCGTATCCGCCCCGCGATAGCAGAACAGGTCCTTGATATCGGGCTTGGGCAGCCGATGCCCCGCCTCAAATGCCACCAGCAGCCCCTTCCAGTCCAGCAGCCGCTCCGCCTCGAACGGCACGAAATCAACACTCACAGCCCCGCCTCCCCACGTTCCAGCAATCCCTCGTCCACCAGCCGCCGCGCCCAGCCTTCCCAGCCGTCAAACAGATGCGTCCGCCAGCCCCGCGCCGCCGCCGCCGCAATGTTCTCGGGCCGGTCATCGGCAAACAGCAACCGCCCCGGAGCAAACCCGCTCTCCGCCTCCAACGCCGCATAGATCGCCGGATCGGGCTTCATCACACCCATCTTCCCCGATACCCAGGCCCGGTCAAACTCGGCCATGAACGGCAACCGCCCCACCGCCGCATCAAAGGTCTCGCGCCCGAAATTCGTCAGCGCCAGCACCGGCACCCCCCGCGCCCGCAAGGCGCGCAACAGCCGGATCGACCCGTCGATAGGCGGATGCGCCATCTCAAACCACCGGTCCCGCCACATGCGGATTTCGGGCCCCCATTCGGAATGCGCAACGGCCAGCGCCTCCACCGACTCTGCGAAGGGCGCGCCCAGATCCACGCCCGCATTCATCCCCGCCAGATCCACCTCGGCAAACAGCCGCGCCCGGCGCTCGGCCCCGATCACGCTGTCGTAAAACCGCTCCGGCTGCCATTCCAGCAGCACATTGCCGATGTCAAAGACCACCGCTTCTGGGATCACCCGTCACATCCTTCTTCCGCCGCACCGTCTCGCGCCAAAGCGTATACAGCCCCGCCCCGCAGATCAGCGCAATCCCCAGCGCCGCCCAGATATCCGGCCAAGTGCCGAAAACCACGACCCCCCAGAAAATCGCCAAAGGCATGGCCGAATATTCAAACGGCGCCACCAGAGCGGCCTCCAGCGTGCGATAGGCTTGGCTCACCATCAACCCGCCGATGGCCACCGACAACCCGGTCGCCAGAAACCACGGCCAATCCGCCACCGGCGGCCATACCCAGGTCCGAAACAGAAAGGCCAACGACGCATCCGAAGACCCCGCCAGATGCCCATCCCCCACCACCAGACCCATGGTCGAACTCACCACGATGAACCCGCATTGCACATAGAACGAAAGCGTCATCGCGCTTTCCGTATCCTTCATCCGCCGCGTCATCATATGGCTCGACGCATAGCAAAAGGCCGATATCAGAACCAAAATCGCCGCAGGCTGGATCACCCCGCTGCCAGGCCGCAGCATCACCACCACCCCCAGCATCCCCACCGCTACCGCTGCCCAACGCCGCGGGCCCACCACCTCGCCCAGCACAACAACGGACAACAGCGTCACCAGCAAGGGCGAGATAAAGGCAATCGCCACCGCATCCGCCAAAGGCAGTGCCGCCAGCCCAAGGAAATAGCAGACATTTGACACCATCACGAATCCGACCCGGATCAGATGATCCCGCCGCCGCCGCGTCAAAATCTGCCGGAACCCCGTGCCAGAAAAATGCATCAAGCCCAGCAGAAAGATCATCCCCACGCCGGCCCGGATCAGGATTACCTGATGCAGCGCATAATCGCCCGACAGGAACTTGATCGCCACGTCGTTGATCGACAGCATGGCGCTGCCGCCAATGGCCAGAAGGATGCCTGTCAGGGCGCTACGCGGGGAAGGCTCGGTCGTCATGGGTGCAGCAAACCCCTGCCGCCGCATCGGTTCTGTCCCGCCCGCGACACAAGCATGGCGGATTGTCCCGCCCGATCAGCCCGCAGCCACCGCTGCGCGCACCACCCGCTCCAGCGCCTCCAGGTACCGCGACCGATCCGCCTTGGAATAAGGCCGCCCGCCTCCTTGCCGGAACGGATCGGCGCTCCGCAGGTCACTCATCAGATCGCGCGTTGCCAGCACATTGCCGATGTTGCGGTCGCTCAGCACCTCGCCATTGTGCTTCACCACCACCGCCCCCGCCGCAATCACCTTGGCCGCCAGCGGGATATCCCCCGTCACCACCACATCCCCGGCCCCGGCCTGATCGGCGATCCACTTGTCCGCCTCATCCGGCCCCGCGGCCACGAACACGCTTTCCACCAGCGGGTTCTGGCTCGGCCTTATGCCGCCGTTCGATACCATCAGCATCCGCAGCCCATGCCGCACGGCCACCCGCTCGGTTTCCTCCTTCACCGGGCAGGCATCGGCATCGACGAAAATCCTAGCCATGAAGCGCCGCCGCATGGAACGCCACATGCTCTTCCATGAAGGTCGACACAAAGAAATAGCTGTGGTCATAGCCCTTCTGCATCCGGAACGATCCGCCCTGCCGCCGCGTGGCCATCGCCTCGGCCAAAGCTTCGGGCTTCAGCAGGTCCAGAAACTGATCTGCCGTCCCCTGATCGATCAGCATCGGCCCGTCAAACCCATAGCGCCGCATCAATAGCGTCGCATCATAGCCCGCCCAGATCGTCTCATCCTTGCCCATGTAGGCAGCAAACTGCTTGCGCCCCCATTCGCTCGCCACCGGATTGCAGATCGGCGCAAAGGCCGAAACCGACCGGAACCGCCCCGGAAAGCTCATCGCAATCGTCAGCGCGCCATGACCCCCCATCGAATGCCCGGTAATCGCCTGCGCCGCCTCGGCCAGCGGATAGGCCGAAAACAGCACGTCGGGCAGTTCATCCGTGATGTAATCCCACATCTGGAAATGCGCAGCCCATGGCGTCTCAGACGCGTTCACATAAAACCCCGCCCCCTGCCCCAGATCAAAGGCCGGGTCATTCGCCACCCCTTCCCCGCGCGGTGATGTATCGGGAAACACAAGCGCAATCCCCGCCTCGGCGGCCCAACGCTGCGCGCCCGCCTTCACCATCGCATTCTCATGCGTGCAGGTCAGCCCCGACAGATACCACAGTACCGGCACTGGCCCATCCTCGGCCTGTTCGGGCAGAAACAGCCCGAATGTCATGTCACAGCCACAAGCTTCTGACGGATGGGTATAAACCCCCTGCACGCCACCAAATGCCCGGTTCTCGGAAACGGTCTTCATACCATACCTCGTCTCTTTGCGGGCCAAGCTTCCATGCCCCGCAAACGGATGCAACCCGCTGCCCCTTCATCTTGGCCCAAATACTCAATTGGACTGGAATGCCGGGCACCACGTCTGGGGATTGTGCTGGCTGGCTTGGAGGGGGGTGCATGCCCACCCGGCCTGCGCCCGATCACTGCGTCAGATGGAACTTTCCGGCGGGTGAGGCGGTAAAGATCTCGCATCCTGTCGCCGTAACGCCCACCGAATGCTCGAACTGCGCGCTCAGCGATTTGTCCCGCGTGATCGCCGTCCAGTCATCGGCCAGCACCTTCGTCTCGGGCCGCCCCAAATTCACCATCGGTTCGATGGTAAAGAACATGCCTTCTTCCAGCACCGGCCCCGATCCGGGCCGCCCGTAATGCAGCACATTCGGCGGCGCATGGAAAACCCGGCCCAGACCATGGCCGCAGAAATCGCGCACCACACTCATCCGCTGGCTTTCCACATAGGCCTGAATCGCATGACCAATGTCGCCAAAGGTATTGCCCGGCTTCACCGCGGCAATCCCGCGCATCAGCGCCTCATGCGTCACATTGATCAGGCGCTGCGCAAAGGGCTTTGCCGTCCCGGCCACATACATGCGGCTACTATCGCCGAACCACCCATCCACGATCACAGTGACATCCACGTTCAGGATGTCGGTCGCCTGCAACACATCGCTGCCGCGCCCCGGAATCTTCGCCCCCGGAATCCCGTGGCAGACCACATGGTTCACGCTGATACAGGACGCGTGCTTGTATCCCTTGTAGCCGATGGTCGCCGACGTCACCCCGTGCCGCTCCACCTCGGCTGTGATGAAGGCGTCAATCTCGCCCGTCGTCGCCCCCGGCACGACCAGCGCGCCCACGTCATCCAGAATCGACGCCGCCATGCGGCCTGCCTTGGCCATGCCTGCAAAATCCGCATCCTCATAGATGCGAATCCCGTCTCTGGTGATGCGTCCGCGCGTTTCGTCCACCGACCGACCTTTCTTCTCGCTTTCCCGCCTAAATAAGCAAAGCCGCCCGCAAAGGCCAGACCCGCCCCACAGCGCCCCCTTTGAAACCGCCCCCGCGCGGCCTATACCCCATCCACCCGCCCAATAAGGAGCCTGCCATGCCCAATCCCACTGCCGCCATGTTGGTGATCGGCGATGAAATCCTGTCGGGCCGCACCCGCGATTCCAACACGCACCACCTTGCCCAACGGCTGACCGAACACGGCATCCGCCTGACCGAGGCGCGCGTCGTGGCCGATGATCACGCCGCCATCATCGCCGCTGTCAACGAACTGCGCGCGCGGTATGACCACCTCTTCACGTCGGGCGGCATCGGCCCCACTCATGATGACATCACCGCCGATGCCATCGCCGCCGCCTTCGCCACCCCCATCACCCACCGCACGGACGCCATGGCCCTGTTGCAGGCGCACTATGACCGCGCCGGTCTGCCCTTCAACGACGCCCGTCAGCGCATGGCCCGCATCCCAGATGGCGCAACCCTCATCGAAAATCCCGTCTCCACCGCACCGGGATTCACCCTTGGCAATGTCCACGTCATGGCTGGAGTCCCGAATATATTCGAGGCGATGCTCGCAGGCCTTCTTCCTACCCTCACCGGTGGCGCGCCGCTCATGTCGCAGTCCCTTCGCGTCAACCGGGGCGAAGGCGAGATTGCCGCCGAATTCGGCGCACTCGCCGCCGAATTCCCCGATCTGTCCATGGGCAGCTACCCGTTCAACACCAATGGCGTCTACGGAACCAACCTCGTGATCCGTGGCACCGATCCCGCCCGGATCGACGCCGCCATGACCCGCCTCGCGGCGATGTTCCCATGACGCCCGATCTGCTGGCTGAGGTAACCGAGGCGACATGGCCCCCCGCCGCCACCCAACACCACGGCCCTTGGCTCATCCGCGAAGGCCGGGGCGGCGGCCAGCGAGTCTCAGCCGCCTCCGCCATCAGCAACTGGGACGCGGCTGACATCCCCACCGCCGAATCCGCCATGCGCGCGCTTGGCCAATCCCCCCTCTTCGTCCTGCGCCCCACTGACAGCGCACTCGATCAGGCCCTCGCCGCGCGTGGCTATGCCCATCACGATCCGGTCGTCGCCTATGCCGCCTCCGTGGCCGATCTCGCCGCTACGGAGCCGCCTTTCCTCACCAGCTTTCCGCACTGGCCCCCCCTCGCCGTGGCGCGCCAGATCTGGGAACGGGGCGGAATCGGACCCGCCCGCGTCGCTGTGATGGACCGAGTCACTGGGCCCAAAACCGCCATCCTCGGCCGCGCCGGCGACCGCGCCGCAGGCATCGCCTTCACGGCAATCCACAACAATGTTGCAATGCTTCACGCGCTCGAGACGGCACCTGATCAGCGCAGAAAGGGCTGCGCACACAATATCTTGCGGGCAGCGGCCATCTGGGCACGTGATAACGGGGCGCACACCTTGGCCCTCTTGGTGACTGAGCGGAACACCGCCGCGCGCGCCCTCTATGCTTCCCTGAACATGCCCGTTGTGGGACAGTATCACTATCGAAAATTATAGCCCCGCAGAAGGCTGAGCAGTTGACAGACCCGCGCTCGAACCACCCTCACCGGCTTGGCCGCCCCTTGGCCATGGCAGCGCTGATCCTCACCGCTGCGCTTCCCGCACAGGCGATGGACCTGCGCTTTCCCGGCACAGCCGTCCCATCCGGCGAACGGCGCGAGGCGCTGACCTCTTACAATGTTCCAACTGGGCCATGGCAACAGGGTGCTATCCCGACCGCAACTGCCGAAGGCAACTTTGCGCAAACCGCGTGGAAGATCGCCAGTGCAGATCTCAGCACCCTGCAGATCCTGCAGCCGTTGCGCGATCAGGTGGCAGGGCAAGGGTTTGAAACCGTATTCGAATGCGAAACCTCTTCCTGTGGCGGTTTCGACTTCCGCTATGGCACCGAAATTCTGCCCGAGCCGGAAATGCATGTCGATCTGGGCGATTTCCGCTTTCTCGCCGCCCGGCGCGACGGATCTGACGGAACCGATTGGCTCACCCTGATTGTCAGCCGCTCCGCCGATACTGGCTTTGTCCAGCTGACGCGCATCGGGGCGGAACCTCCCTCCGATCCCGACCTGACCGTGTCGTCAAAATCGCCATTCTCACCCACACCGACCGCTCCTGCCGACAGTGCGACGCCCACCGCTCTGCCACAGGATGATCTGACCGCCGCGCTCGCCGCCGGTCAGCCCGCCACGCTGGCCGATCTTGTCTTCCCCTCGGCACAGGCAGACCTTGCCCCCGGCAATTATGCGTCGCTCGCCCGCCTTGCCGACTGGCTTACCGCCAATCCCACAGTATCGGTCGAACTCGTCGGTCATACCGATGCGTCGGGCAACGCGCAGGCCAACACGGATCTCTCGCTCGCCCGTGCCGAAGCCACCCGCGCCGCCCTCATCGCACAATTCGGCATCGACGCCGCCCGCATTACCACGCGCGGCGCAGGCCCATCCGAACCCGTCGCCACCAACGACACCGCAGAAGGCCGTGCCCAAAACCGAAGGGTCGAGGTCTTGGCGACCCCGACCCTTTGAACTCCCCCAGGAGTTGACGGTCCCCCTTGCGGGAAACCGGCGAAATCACCAGCTGTCCGGCCCCTTGTCGATCAGTTGCCGCGCCAGAAAATCAATGAACGCCCGCACCTTGGGCTGGGTGAACCGCCCCGGCGGATAAACCGCATAGATGCCCAGCGATTCCGTCGGCAGCCCCGGAATGGCCTCTTCCACCAACCCTTGCCGCAGCGCATCGGCATAAAGGAAGCTTGGCAGATAGGCGATGCCCAGCCCCGAAATCGCGGCATTCAGCAGCGACTGGCCGTCATTCACCGTCAACCAGCCAACCGAACGCACCTGCCGCTTTTCCCCCGACGGCGCGGTGATCTTCCACACATTGCCGTTGGCCTGATTCGAATAGTGCAGCAGCTTGTGTTCATTCAGATCGTCGATCTTCATCGGCCGACCGTATTTCTGGAAATAGTTCGGCGACGCGATCATCCGCTTCGTCGTCTCGGTCAGCTTCCGCGCGCGAAGGCTGGAATCCTCCAGCTCGCCCACCCGGATCGCCATGTCGAACCCTTCGCTGATCAACTCGACATAGCGGTTGTTCAGCACCATGTTCACCGTGATATCCGGGTATTCCAGCAGGAAATCCCCCAGGATTGGTGACAGAAGATTCACCCCGAAATCGGTGGCGACACTGATACGCAACAGGCCCGAAGGGGCCGACTGCATGGATGTGACCAGCGCATCCGCCTCACCTGCGTCATTCAGCACGCGGCGGGCGCGGTCGTAATAGGCAAGGCCAATCTCGGTGGGCGAAACGCGGCGGGTTGTCCGGTTCAGAAGGCGGGCCCCCAGCCGCGCCTCCAAGGCCGAGACGTGTTTTGACACCGCCGACTTCGAAATTCCCATCTTCTTGGCCGCATCGGTAAAGCCGCCCTGGTCTACAACCATGGCAAAGGCTTCCATTTCCGTCAGTCGGTCCATTGTTACCCTCTGGCAAGCTATGAGGTCGAATGGCCGAGGATTGACCGCGAATTCAGGCAGGATCGGGGCGCAGACGGGGCCGATCCGGGGTTTTCGTCAAGATCGTTGATGTCAGGGAAACATAAATCCCCACTGTGACACCCGGCTCAAAGCCGCGCCGCCAGCCTTGCCCCCTGATCAATCGCGCGTTTCGCGTCCAACTCCGCCGCCACATCCGCACCGCCGATCACATGGGCCGCGATCCCCGCCGCCTCCAGATCATCGGCCAGCCCGCGCGCTGGCACCTGCCCGGCGCAAAGAACCACCGAATCAACCGCGATCAACTCCTCCACCCCGTCGCGCCGCACCACCAACCCCTCAGGCACGATGCGCTCATAGCTCACCCCGCCAATCATCTTCACCCCCTTCGCCGACAGCGCCGCACGGTGAATCCATCCTGTCGTCTTGCCCAAACCGCGCCCCGGCTTCTCCGCCTTGCGCTGCAACAACCAGACCTCGCGCGCCGCAGGTTCCGGCGCAGGCTCCACCAGCCCGCCCCGCACCTCTGCCGGATCGCCCACACCCCATTCGCGCCGCCACAGCGCCGCGTCCAGCGTCAGGCTCGCCCCGCGATGGGCCAGGAACTCTGCCACATCAAACCCGATGCCGCCCGCGCCGATGATCGCCACGCGCTTGCCCACCGGCGCGCCGTTCAGCACGTCGATATAGCCCAGCGCCGCCTCCTGCCCCGGAATGGCCGGATCGCGCGGGATCACCCCGGTCGCCACGATCACCTCATCAAAGCCGCGCAGGTCGGCAACCCCGACCTCCGCCCCCAGCCGCAGCTCTACACCCGCCCGCGCCACCCGCGCCGCGAACCACCGCACCAGCCCGTGAAACTCTTCCTTCCCCGGCACCATCTTGGCCAGATTGAGCTGCCCACCGATCCTGTCCGCCCGATCAAACAGCGTGACGCGATGCCCCCGCTCTGCCGCTACCGCCGCCGCCATCAAACCCGCAGGCCCCGCACCCACCACGGCCACCGACTTCACCACCTCTGCCGGCGCGTAAACCAACTCCACCTCATGGCAGGCCCGCGGATTGACCAAACAGCTTGTCAGCTTGCCACTGAACGTATGATCCAGACAGGCCTGATTGCAGGCAATGCAGGGCGCGATCTCCTCCGCCCGCCCCGCCGCCGCCTTAGCCACGAAATCCGCATCCGCCAGAAACGGCCGCGCCATCGACACCATATCCGCCAACCCCTCGGCCAGCAGCCCCTCTGCCACCTCCGGCGTGTTGATGCGATTGGATGTGATCACAGGGATAGATACCTCGCCCCGCAGCCGCCCGGTCAGATGCGCGAATGCCGCGCGAGGAACGGATGTCGCAATCGTCGGCACCCGCGCCTCATGCCAGCCGATCCCGGTGTTCAGGATCGACGCCCCCGCCGCCTCGATCGCTTTCGCCAACAGCACCACCTCATCCCAGGTGCTGCCCTCGGGGACCAGATCAATCAGGCTGATGCGATAGATGACGATGAAATCCGCCCCCACCGCCGCCCGCACCCGGCGCACTACCTCCACTGGCAGGCGCATGCGATTCTGGTAGCTCCCGCCCCACTCATCCGTACGACGATTGGTATGGGCGACAAGGAACTGGTTCAGGAAATACCCCTCGCTCCCCATCACCTCCACGCCGTCATAGCCCGCCTCGCGCGCCCGGACGGCCGCCGTCACGATGTCAGAAATCTGCTTCTCGATTCCCGCCGCATCCAGCTCGCGCGGCGCGAATGGCGAAATCGGCGACCGGATGGCGCTCGGCGCCACACATTCCTTGCCATAGGCATAGCGCCCCGCATGCAGAATCTGCATCGCGATCCGCCCGCCCGCGTCATGCACCCGGTCCGTCACCACCCGATGATTTGCAATATCCAGCGCCGAATAGAGCCCCGCCGCGCCGGGAAACACGCCGCCTTCTGCGTTCGGCGCCATCCCCCCCGTCACCATCAGCCCCACCCCGCCCCGCGCCCGGTCGGCATAGAACTCCGCCACCCGGTTCCAATCCCCCCGCTCCTCCAGCCCCGTATGCATGGACCCCATCAGCACCCGGTTGGGCAGCGTGACATGGCCAAGGGTCAGCGGCGAAAGCAGATTTGGATAAAGCGTCATGATGGTCCTCCGGCCCGCGACACTGCCGCAGCCCCGCGCCTCTGTCACGGGCAACGCAGCGTCATGCGCGGATTGGGGCCAAAGCCGCCACCCCAGCCCCTTCCCTGTTGTAAATACATCCTCGGAAGGTCCGTGGGGCAAAGCGCCCCCGGTTCAACGCTGGTCAAGGGCGCGCCCTTACCCCAGCGTCTCTACGCAATGCCGTCGGAATGCCCGCTTCAGCATATCCAGCTCCGCCCGCAGCAGATCCACCTCGGCGCGCAGATCATCCTCCATCGGTACCCCGGTAATGATGGTGAAATGCGCCAACGTCTCGCCCGTTCCCCGGTCACGGATCAGGAAGGTCTGCACACCTTCGGTCAGCACGGCCACCGGCACCGGCACACGAACCGCCCATTCCCCCGGTCGGTCGGAAATCGCCGTCACCGTCACCCCCGGCACTTCGGCCTCCAGATGCCGCACGTCCAGCGCAGGTTTGTCGGTCCCCGACAGCACGCCTTCCCAGACCCCGGCCCGGATGCGCGTCTTGGTCAGCTTCACCCCATCCATCATGCTCTCACATCTCCGCCCGCGGCCTGCGGCTCACCGTCACGTCGCGCAGGATGATCTGGTTCATCTCCGGCCCCTCAAAGATCAGGTCGATCCACAGCTTTTCGATCCGCTTCTCGTTGATCTTGGTATAGGTCAGGTCAAACTCCACCATCACCTCTTCCGCCCCGACCGGAAGTTCCAGCACGATCTGTTCGGTATTCGGCCCATGCTTCACGTTCAGCCGCGCGAAAATTTCCAGCGGTTTTTCCAGCTCCACGATCACATCCAGCCGGATCAGATGGCGCAGCTTCAACCCCCGCGCCGCCTCATCCGGCAGGTCGATCACCAGCGACAGGAACGATCCGTCAAAGCGGAACACGTCCATGCGAAAGCCAAAAGGCGCGACATCACTTTCCCGCTCATTGCGGATCTGGCGCACAGTCAACTCGCTTACCCGGCAGTCGTGAAAGACCGTCGCCCCCTCGCAGAACAGCATCCGGTTCGGCACCGACGCCTGCCCCGGCACCGGCATCGGCCCGCGCCACAGGTCGGGCCGCCACGCCCAATCCGTGCCCAAAGGTTTGCGCATCGCATTCGATCCGATCACCGGCAGCGCCAGCCGATGCTCTGCCTGATGGATCACCCTGTCCAATTGCCGCCGCAGCGACCGCGCCCGCGACCGCCAGCCGCGCAGCACCTCTGGCTCGGCCACAGCCGCAGCCTCTGCGATCTCTTGCCAGCGCCGGACGACCCGCTTTTGCAGCAGTCGGTCCAGCACGCCCTCGATCTTGCCCACCATTCCGCGTCCCGAAACACCACATAAGGTCCTGCGCACAGCCGCAGACCACATTCCCTATCTATTGCCGGAAAGGCCGCACCGCGCCACCGCCTTTTCACTTTCTATGCGAAGTAATCAGCCCTCGATCACGGTTTGGTTCGCTGCCAACGCCGCTGTGCCGCCTGCATTGGCCCGACGCAGCGCTGCCAACGCCGCTTCAACCAGCGCGCGCCCCTTCGCTGCAGGCAAGGGTTCATCGTCTGAAGGCCCCGCCGCCGTCACGGTCACCAAGCGCCCGCGCACACCGGCAAGACCGCGCCAGTATTCTCCGGCCAGCCTGTCGCGCACCTGCACAAGAAACGCACTGTCACTGCCTGTTGCTGCCATCACCTGCACATCCCCCGCCTCTCCCGATCGGCTCAATGCCGCCCGCCCCGCGTCGGATGTGAAATAGGCCGCCAAGGCCTCGCCGCCGCCCGCCATCGCGCCTGCCGATCCCGCCTGCCCCACTGTCAGTGTCAGCACCGCAGGCTCTGCCGTGCCCGCCGCCGAACACCGCCCCATGATCACCACCGCGCTGTCGGCCTGCCGCTGCCCTGCCCCAGGTGCAATGCAATAGCCCGCCGGTGCTGCTGCCACGACCGCCCCATCCAGCAAAGTCACCTGACGTATTCCCGCACCCTGCGTCGCCACACATCCGGCCAGCACCAAAACACCCACAAACCCCAAACTCTTCACACCAGTCCCCTTCTACGGCCTCACTCGGCCTGGGCTGATTACCGCTCCAGCCTGACACCGTCCACCACAGCGGCGCCGACCGGCGCCACACCGCCCACTCAACCATTGCATCCCCCCTACCAAACCGCTTCACTGCCCCGAAATCCGAACCCAAGGCCCACCGAATGCTCTCTTTTGCTGCCCGCCTGAATGGCCAAGCCGATCTCTACACAGCCCTGCGACAAGCCTGCGCCGACAGTACCACCCCGCCCGATATCCCTGCGCTCATCGCCGCCACCGACGCCTCCACCCGCGCCCGGCTGGGAAGCGTCGACGCAGGCCTCCTAGCCGCCATCGCACGCAAGGCCATAGTGGGTGAGGCAACCCATAACGCCGCCGCCTTGCGCGAAATGCTCGCCGCCACCCCCGCCCATCCCCTGTTTCTGCCCGATCCGGCTACAAGTGCCACCATGGCCCTGCCGACCACCGGCGAACGCCCCGACATGCCCGCCTTCTCCGACACCGCCTTTGATGCTTGGTTCGCCACCCACCAATCGCAGGGAATCCACTACGGCCTCGGCCTCTATGGCGAAAACCGCACCGTCTACGCCACCCCGCAATTCGCCGATGCCGCCAGCCCGGAGCGGCGCACTATCCATCTCGGCATCGATGTCTTTGCCCCTGCAGGCACACCCGTCTTCGCCCCACTGCAGGGAAGGGTGAAACACCTCACCTACAATGCCGACCCGCTGGATTACGGCCATACCCTGATCCTCGAACACGAACTCGGCGGCGCGACGGTCTACACCCTCTACGGCCACCTCGCCGCCACCCTCCCCGGCCTCCACCCGACAGGGACTGTCAAGGCGGGCCAGCTCATCGCCCATCTCGGCGACTGGCCGGAAAACGGCGGCTGGGCCGCGCATATCCATTTCCAGATCATCACCGACCTGCTCGCCACCACCGGCAATTTCTTCGGCGTGGGCCATGCCAGCCTGCGCGATGTCTGGTCCGACATCAGCCCCGACCCCAACCTCCTGATGCGCCTGCCCGCGCGCAGCTTCACAGTCTGATCGCTATGCCCCTTATCCGCCCCGCCACACCCGAAGAACGCGCCCTCTGGCAGCCCCTGTTCGCGGCCTATGCTGCCTTCTACAACACCCCCCTCACCCCCCAGACCGCCGATACCGTCTGGTCCTGGATCCACGACCCCGCCAACCCCTTCTGGTGCGACCTCGCTCTCGACGACACCGGCACCCCCCTCGGCTTCGTGCACTATCAGCTCATGCACCGCTCCCTCGGCGGCTCCATGGTCTGCTACCTCTCCGACCTCTTCACCACCCCCGCCGCGCGGGGCCAAGGCACCGGCCGCGCCCTCATCGACCATGTCCTGAACTTCGCCCGCGCCCGCGGCCTGCCCAATGTCCGCTGGCTCACCGCCGAGGACAACACCACCGCCCGCACCCTCTATGACAGCTACGCCCCCCGCACCCCCTTCATCCTCTACTCCCTCCCCACCTCCTAACGCCCTGCCGCTTCATCTTGGCCCAAATACCCACTCCGCCCGCGCCACAGGCTCCACGCCACAGAACGGCGTCCCCCGGCCAAACCGCGCCAGCCCTGCACCCTCCCCCTCCCCGGTGATTGCATTTCCCACCCCCCCGGCATATCTCTCTGCCAACCGACGCGACCCGCAAAGGCCACGCCCGCATGAACTGGATTTCCAACTACGTCCGCCCCAAGATCAACTCGCTCTTCTCCCGCCGGGAAGTGCCTGAAAACCTTTGGACGAAATGCCCCGAATGCGGGACCATGCTGTTCCACCGCGAACTGGCCGCCAACCTGAACGTCTGCACCTCCTGCGACCATCACATGGCAATCAGTCCGCGTGACCGTTTCTCTGCCCTCTTCGACGGCGGGATATTCACCGAGGTGAAGGTCCCCGATGCCGTCACCGACCCGCTGCATTTCCGCGATCAGAAGAAATACCCCGAACGCCTCAAGGCCGCGCAGAAAACGACCGGCGAAAAAGAGGCGATGCTGGTGGCCGAAGGCGAAATCGCCAAAACCCCCATCGTCGCCGTCGCGCAGGATTTCTCCTTCATGGCCGGCTCCATGGGCATGTATGTGGGCAACGCCATCCTCGCCGCGGCTGAGCGCGCCGTGAAAATGAAACGCCCCCTCGTGCTGTTCTCCGCCGCTGGCGGCGCGCGCATGCAGGAAGGCATCCTGTCCCTGATGCAGATGCCCCGCACCACCGTCGCCGTGCAGATGCTGCGCGAGGCGCACCTTCCCTATATCGTCGTCCTCACCCACCCCACCACGGGCGGCGTGACCGCCTCCTACGCCATGCTGGGCGATGTGCAACTGGCCGAACCCAACGCACTGATCTGCTTTGCAGGCCCCCGTGTCATCGAACAGACGATCCGCGAAAAGCTGCCCGAAGGCTTCCAGCGCGCCGAATACCTGCTCGATCACGGGATGCTGGACCGCGTCACCCACCGCAAGGCCCTGCGCGAAGAACTGGTCACCATCATCCGCCTCCTGACCGGCCAACCCCCGGCAATCAAGGGCGAGTTGACCGCACAACCCGCCGAAGCCTGACCCCGTGGCAACGCTGACCTCCGACGCCCTGCTTAACCGGATGATGACCTTGCACCCCAAGGTCATCGACCTGACGCTGGACCGCGTCCACCGCCTCTTGGGCCTCCTCGGCAATCCCGAACGCGCCATCCCCCCGGCGATCCACATCGCAGGCACCAATGGCAAGGGCAGCACGCAGGCCATGATCCGCGCCGGGCTGGAACAGGCGGGGCAACGCGTCCACGCCTATACCTCCCCCCATCTCGCCCGCTTCCACGAACGCATCCGGCTTGCGGGCGACCTGATCAGTGAACCCGCCCTCACCGCCCTTCTCGATGAATGCGTCGCCAAGAACGGCCCGGATGAGATCACGTTTTTTGAGATCACCACCTGCGCCGCCTTCGCCGCCTTCGCCCGCACCCCCGCCGACTGGACGCTGCTGGAAGTCGGCCTCGGCGGGCGGCTTGATGCCACCAACGTCATCACCCCGCGCCTGTCGATCATCACCCCCGTCTCGATGGATCACGAATCCTTCCTCGGCGACACCATCGCCAAGATTGCGGGCGAAAAGGCCGGGATCATCAAGCGCGGCATCCCCGTCATCATCGGCCCCCAACACCCCGACGGGATGGAGGTGATCGAATCCACCGCCGCCCGCCTTGGCGCACCGATCCTCGCCTATGGCCAGCACTGGCACGTCTGGGAAGAACGCGGCCGCATGATCTATCAGGATGAGTCAGGCCTCCTCGACCTGCCCCTCCCCAACCTGCCCGGCCCGCATCAGATCCAGAATGCAGGCGCCGCCATCACCGCCCTGCGCCACCTCGGCTATGACGCCGCCGCCTGTGAGGCCGCCGTCACCCGCGCCGAATGGCCCGCCCGGATGCAGCGCCTGCGCCACGGCCCCTTAGTGGATTTGGCTCCGCAAGTGGAGCTTTGGCTCGACGGCGGCCACAACCCCGCCGGGGGCGAGGCCATCGCCGCCACGCTCGCCCGCATGCCCGCCAGCCCCACGCATCTGATCTGCGGCATGCTCAACACCAAGGACGTGACGGGCTATATGCGCCCCCTCGCGCCGCAGGTCACGCGCCTGCACGCCGTCTCCATCCCCGGCGAAAAGAACACCCTCCCCGCCGACTCCACTCGCGACGCCGCTCTTACCGCAGGCATCGACGCCACGACAGCCACTTCGGTGGCCGAGGCGCTCACCACCATAACCGCCACCGATCCCGCCGCCCGGGTCCTCATATGCGGCTCGCTCTACCTCGCCGGGTCCATCCTGCGCGAAAACGCCTGACCCCCAGCTGATTTCCCACGGGCAGCACGGCTCCCGCAAAGGCGCGCTGCACAGAGTGTTCCCCGAACAATCCCGATTCTTCGCAGGAAAATTCCCCCACCCCACATCAGCCAAACTTGCGCCCCAATCCTCGACAACGCTGGCCCGGCATGTTGCTGCGAGCCTTTTGATGAAAGAACATTCTTTTCCTAGCCCCCTTTCAATCAGTCGCCTCGCCCTGCTTGTCGATGGTGAAAACATGTCGTCGACCCATGCGGCGAACGTTCTAACCGTTGCGCGCAAATTCGGTGAACCTGCGATTCGGCGCGTTTACGGCAAGATCGAGCATATCGCGGGTTGGGATCAGGAAGGCTTTCGCCTTGTCCCCACCCGCCCGGGCAAAAATGCTGCTGATCTCTTGCTTACCGTCGAAGCCATGACGCTGGCGCTAAAGGACGGAGTCGAAACTCTGATTATCGCTTCATCGGACGGCGATTTCGTCTACCTTGCAACACAGTTACGCGAATTATCCTGCACGGTCATCGGCATCGGCCTAGCAAAAGCGCCCAGCGCTTTCCGCGCCTCCTGCTCACGCTTTGTCCCATTGTCCGAGCCAGCCACCCCCACTGTCATCTCGCCACCGCCAATGGTAACCAAGCACCGACCGACTGTGTCGCCCACCAAGATCATTCCCGTTATTCGCAGTTTGCTGCCCTCATCGACATTGTGCGACGGCTGGGCTTATCTGGCATGGGTCGAGCACAAGCTTCGCGAAAAGGTCCCAAACTTCGACCCTGCGGATTACGGACAAGATAGTCTTGAACGCCTGATCGTCGGGGTCAACTTCTTTGAACTCGACCGATCCAAGCCGCAGCTACGGCTTCGCGATCCATCTGCAAAGTCCGCCGCAATGCCCAGAACACCCCAGCTTCAACAACAAACCCTCAAACCCCATACCGCGCCATGAACATCGCCACCGCCCCTTCCACCACCCGCGCCACTTCGCGTGGTTGGCGGGCGGCGTCGATGCCGAACACGGCCCGGTCATGCAGGTCGGCCTTGCACAGTTGCGCGAACTGGTCGGCGGCAAGGTTCAGATCGTCGATCCGCAGCTCTCCCCGCGCCACCGCCTTGGCCAGATAGATCGCCAGCCGCTCGCGGATCAGCAAAGGCCCGCTTTCATAGAACGCCGTCCCCAGCGCCGGGAACCTGTCGCTTTCGGCCACGCACATACGAAACATTCGCTGCCCAAAATCCGATTGTGCGAATCCCACGATCCGCTCGCCCGCCAGCCGCAGCACATCGGCCACCGGGGCCTGATCGTCGATCAGCGCCTCCGCCTCATCCGCTGCGCGGCGGCATTCGGCCCGCGCCACCTCCAGAAACAGCAGCCGCTTGTCGGGGAAATAGCTGTACAGCGTGGCCTTGCTCACCCCCGCTTCGCGCGCGATGTCATCGACTGACGCACCTTCGAACCCGTCACGCAGGAACACCTCGCGCGCGCCCGCCAGCACCTGATCGAACTTCCGCCCCCGCCGGATCTGCGCATCGCGCGCCGGTTCCGCCCGGACATGCTGGCCTGCCTCATCCATCCCGACCGCCTTTCACAAGCGGTGACCATAGACCGCCGCCGCATCTACGGGCAACCCTCACCCCCGCCGCCGCGCCACCACCGGCCCGCCCCCTTGCGCCGCGATCCGCGCAATGGCCGCCGCAATCCCCTCATACCGCACATCCATGCTGTGGCCATTGGCATGGATCAAACGATCCTCGTCGACCACCAATGCCACATGTCCTTTCCAGAAGATCAGGTCACCCCGCTGCAAAGCGGCACCGTCCACTAAAGCCACACCCAACCCCTGCTGCATGTCACTATCCCCCGGACAATCCCGCCCACAGGCGTGCCACGCCGCCTGCACCAGCCCTGAACAATCAATCCCGTCCCGGCTGTTCCCACCCCACAAATAGGGTGTCCCCAAGAACCCCTCGACCACCGCCACCGGATCGTTAAACCAATCTCCCACCCGCCGCAGATGCACCGATGGTAGATACCCCTCCGCCACCCGCGCCCATTTCCCATCATCCTCTAGAACCGCCACGCGCGCGCCAAAAGGCAGCGCCGCACGCTCCCGCGCCTGCACCCGTGGCTCGGGGTAAAGATGCGTCCCCACTGCCGCCACCCAATGGGTGGGCGTCACTGCTGGCCCCACCGCCCCGGCCTCCAGCCAGCCGCAATAGCCATCGCGCCCCATCTGCACGAACACCGCCCCATCGCGCCGCTCCACCACCACCAGCGCCGCGCCCAGCACCACCTGCCGGTCCCGCGCCCCGCCCGGACTGGCGCAAAGGTCCGCCAAAGGCACCGCCACCGCGCCGGCCTCGCCCGTGACGAACGCCTCCGCCGCCACGATCGCGCGCAATCCCTCCAGCGCCACCCGCCCCGAGAACGCCGTCAACCGCCGGTCCATCACAGCCCCAGCATCGCAGGCAGGCCGCACAGCATTGCCCGCGCGCCCTGCCCAACCCCGCCCTTGGGCCGCCCCGGCGCCTCGGTCGGCGTATGGCCGTAAATGTCGAAATGCACATAGCGCGGATGCTCCGCAAACCGCCGCAGGAACAGCGCCGCCGTGATCGATCCGGCAAAGCCGAAGCCCGGCGCATTGTCCAGATCGGCAATCCCCGGCTCGATCACGCTTTCATAGGCATCGTGGAACGGCAGCCTCCAGACCGGATCGAACCCCGCCACTGCGCCCGCCTCCAGCGCCGCCGCAACCCCGGCATCGTCGCTGTAATAGGGTGCCAGATCCGGCCCCACCGCCACCCGCGCCGCGCCGGTCAGCGTCGCCATCGACACCAGCAGATCGCAAGGCTCCTCACCCGCCCAGGCCAGCGCGTCGCCCAGCACCAGCCGCCCCTCGGCATCGGTGTCATTCACCTCCACGGTCAATCCCTTGCGGCTGGTCAGAATATCCTTCGGCTTCAAAGCATTGCCAGAAACCACATTCTCCACCGCTGGCACGATCACCCGCAGCCGCAGCGGCAGCCGCAGTTCCATGATCATCTGCGCCAGCCCCATCACCGTGGCAGCCCCGCCCATATCCTTTTTCATCAGGTTCATCCCCGATGACGGCTTCAGGTTCAGCCCCCCGGTATCGAAGCACACCCCCTTGCCCACCAGCGTCAGCGCAGGCCCCACCTCGCCCCAGCGCATCTCCATGATGCGCGGCGCGCGCGGGCTGGCCCGCCCTACGGCATGCACCATGGGAAAGCCCTGTTCCAGCAGCTCATCCCCCCGCACCACCGCAACCGCCGCGCCGAACCGCGCGCCCAGCGCAGAAAAGGCTGCCTCAAGCTCCCCAGGCCCCATATCCTGCGCAGGCGTGTTGATCAGATCGCGCGTCAGGAACTCCCCCCGCGCCATGGCAATCACCCGCGCCGCATCCACCCCCTCCGGACAAACCAGCAGCGCCCCAGCTTCAGCCTTCGCCGCGCGATAGCGGCCAAACCGATACTGCGTCAGCACCCAGCCCAGCGAAGCCTCCTCGCGCTCAGCCAGCGACAACGCGCCCTCTAACCGCCACGCCCCCGCAGGCAACCCCGCCACCGCCTTGGCCAGCCCGAACCGCATCCGCCGCCGCGCCTTGGCGGTGCCATAGCCCGCCACCGCCCCGGCAACACCGCCACTGACAGATGGCAACAGCCGCACCTCGCCCAGATCTCCCTTGAACCCGGTCGCTCCCAGCCACCCTGCCGCCTCCGGCCCCAACTGAGCTTTCAGGGCATCAATCCCATCCGCAGGCACCACATGCAGCGGCAACGCCACCGCGTCCGGATCGGCAAAAGCAGGCGTTAGATAAGGCAGCGCAGCATCGGTCATGGCATCGGTTCCAAAGGTCATTGCCCCCGAACCCTAAGAACGCCGCCACGCCCCCGCAAGGGCAGTCACGCCCGGACTGCCCTTCCCGCGACCCCGCAGCCGCCCGTTCTGCGCGCCTCTCGCCTGTGCCCAAGACCCAAGCGCAGCCGAACCACGCTCGGCGCCGGCATAGCGCACTCACCGCACCAAAGACCGCTCCGCCACCCGCACTAGCCGCGCCCAGACGGCGGCAAAGGCCGTGGCATCCCCGCGCAGCAGCACCGCCCGTGCATCCTCGGCCACCTGCGACAGGCTGACCATGCCCACCCCCGCCGCCATCGCCTGCATCCGCTTCAATGCGCGCGGCAGGGTTTCCAGCTCATGCCGCTCCACCTGTGCGCCCATGACCGTGACGGCCATCGCAAGTTCCCCGACTGCCCGGGTCACCAGTTTTGCGCCCGGGTCCGCACCCAGCCGATCAAAGATCGCCAGAATCGCCCCCTCATCCTCATCCACCCGCTCGCGCGGATGCAAGGTCACCACCCTGCCCGCCATTCCAACCCCCGCATGTATCACACCCACGGACAGCATGTTTCATGCCATTGAACGAAAGGTTGCCGCCCACGGAAATAAACACTCGAATTTTCCTATACTTCGTCCTACCAAGGCCGCTCGAAGCACTGCAAAGGGATGCCCCATGCAACAGGCCCGGCCCCTTCCCGCCTATCTGATCAGCCGCTTCCATGGCTGGCGCGCCACCACCTATCAGGACAATAAGGCCTGGTTCCGCCGCCTTGCTGAAAGTGGTCAGCATCCCCGCGCCATGGTCATTTCCTGCTGCGACTCGCGCGTCCATGTCACCTCGATCTTCGGCGCGGATGAAGGCGAGTTTTTCATCCACCGCAACGTCGCCAACCTCGTGCCGCCCTATAACCCCGATGGCGAATATCACGGCACCTCGGCGGCGGTGGAATATGCCGTCACCTCACTCGGCGTTGCCCATATCGTCGTGCTGGGTCATTCAAATTGCGGCGGGGTCAAGGGTTGCCATGACATGTGCTCGGGCCATGCCCCTGAACTGGACATGAAATCCTCCTTCGTCGGCCGCTGGATGGATATCCTCCGCCCCGGCTACGAACGCGTCACCCTGACCAAACCGGAAAACCCCCTCCGCGCTTTGGAAAAAGAGGCCGTCGTTGTCAGCCTAGAGAACCTGATGACCTTCCCCTTCGTGCGCGCAGCGGTCGAAGATGACCGCCTCACCCTGCACGGCCTCTGGACGGATACAGGCGAAGGCGGTCTTGAACAGTTCGATCCCACCCGCGAAGGCTTCGTTCCCGTCTAGGCAAAAGCCAACCCTGCCCATTCACCTTGGCCCAAATACTCATTCCATCCGCACCGTCCGCGCCAAGCCTCCGGCACGAACGCCATACTTTTCCGCAGCGCAGCATCTTCACAGCGGCGTGATCGCACCTATATTCCCCGCCAACCAACAGGGGACCCGCTCATGCAAGATATCCTGACGCTGGCAGGCGCGAACCTGCTGACGCCAATGATCCTGTGCTTCGCCTTGGGCCTTGCCGCCGCACTCGCCCGGTCGGAACTCAGCGTCCCCGAAGCCGCCGCAAAGGCGCTGTCGATCTATCTGCTCTTCGCCATCGGCTTCAAAGGCGGAGTCGCCGTCGCCGATCACGGGTTGGACGGCAACCTCCTCGCCGCCCTCGTCGCCGGGGTGATCCTGTCCTTCGCCCTGCCCTTCGCGGCCTTCGCGCTGCTCAAGGCGCTCACCCGCCTGTCGGTCACCGATGCCGCTGCAGTCGCGGCGCATTATGGCTCCATCTCCATCGTCACCTTCGTCACCGCCACCTCCGTCCTGCAATCGCAGGGCATCGCCGCCGAAGGCTACATGGTCGCTGTCGCCGCGGCGATGGAGGCTCCGGCCATCATCTCGGCCCTCTTCATCGTCACCCGCGCGGGCGGCAAAAGCGAGGGCATGGATGCCGAACTGTGGCGTGAAATTCTGCTCAACGGCTCCATCGTCCTCCTCGTCGGCTCCTTCGCCATCGGCCTGATCACCGGGGCCGAAGGCATGGCGCGCATCGAAAGCTTCATCGTCTCGCCCTTCCAGGGCGTGCTGTGCTTGTTTCTCCTCGACATGGGCCTCGTCGCAGGCCGCGGTCTGCGCAGCGCGCGCGGCATCCTCACCCCCGGCGTGCTGGCGTTCGGCCTTCTGATGCCCGTCATCGGTGCGGCCACTGGCCTCGCCGCTGGGCTGATCCTCGGCCTCTCACCTGGCGGCACCGCCCTGATGATGACGCTCGCCGCCTCGGCCTCCTATATCGCCGTGCCCGCCGCCATGCGCGTGGCCCTGCCGGACGCGAACCCCTCGATCTATTTGACACTCTCGCTGGGGATCACCTTCCCCTTCAATCTCACCCTCGGCATCCCGGCCTATGTCGCCGTTGCCACCGCCCTAACCGGAGGCTGACATGCAAACCCATCAGGCCAAACGCGTGGAAATCATCATCGAAGCGCCGATGGAAAACCGCCTCACCGACGCCCTCACTCGCGCTGGGGTGTCTGGCTTCACGGTCCTGCCCGTCCTCGGCGGTTCCGGCCGTTCGGGTCGCTGGACGCGCGAAGGGCAGGTCGGCCGCGCGGGCATGGTCGCCGTCATCTGCCTGATCCGCCCCGAACGGCTCGACGCGCTGCTCGACGCTGCCTTCACTGTGGTCGAACGCCACATCGGCGTGGTCAGCGTAACCGACACTCATGTCCTGCGCGCCGAACGGTTCTGAACCAGACCCGGCACCGGGCCACCTTCAGGCGGCCAGTCGGTCCTGCACGGCGCGGGCAGCCTTGCGCGATTTGACGATCATGGCATGGGCAACAAAATCGTCCTGAAAGAGGTTTTCAATTTCCGCCCGCCCAAGGATCTTTGGCGCGGCAACCGCTTCGCGCTCAGAGGTCTTTTTCAGGATCGTCACAGCCAGAACCTTCATCATTTTTCAGCACCCACTTGGTCATCTTCAGCAAAGTCAGAAAACGGTAACGGGCCCCCAACCTCAACCTGACTTGGGCATTTTTGTGAACGACACAGGGATGAAGCCAATACCTTGGTACAGGTCTCGACCACGCCATCGTGCACAAGAGGCGGCCCTTCGGGCGTGCGGATCAGGCGGAACCGTGGCGCAGGCAAAGGGATCTTGCTCTTTCGCCGGCCTTTTCCCGGCAAAATCCGGTCGCACGCCGCAGCAGGAATTCCGACGATTCGCTGTCTGCAGACGCAGTGCGAACGCCCGCAGCCTTGCGTGATTTTACAATCACGGCATGGGCGGTGAATTCATCCTGAAACAGATTTTGCAACTCGGCGCGGCCCAAGGCAGGCGGCGCGGTGGCTTCGGTGCTTTCCTCAGCCGTCTTTCGGAACGTTAACCCAAGAACCTTCAACATGGCACATACCCACTAAACATCGTCACTCGTACACAAAGGTTAACGACCGCATTCACGAGAAAATCTCAATTCCGTCGGGGTCTTGCATGGGCTGACAAACGGATGCCACCCATCCATCCGTAGATAGTATGACCACCCGTTTGGATGGCACTCTCATCCCTCCGCATAGGTAATCCGGGCCATTCCTTGGCCGAATGACCGGGATTATGTCTTTTCCGCGGCAACTTTCCGCCCTGTTTCGGTCCCGCACCGCAAAAGGAAATCAGCCGATTCGTCGCTGCAGCGAGCCGGCCAGAAAACCAAAAGGCCCCGCCGAAGCGAGGCCTTTGTCAGATAGAGATTGTAGCGATCAGCCCTTCTTCAGGCACCGGCTCCCCAGCACTTCGGCAATCTGCACCGCGTTCAGCGCCGCACCCTTGCGCAGGTTGTCCGACACGCACCACAGGTTCAGCCCGTTCTCGATCGTGCTGTCCTGCCGGATGCGGCTGACATAGGTCGCATATTCGCCCACACATTCGATGGGGGTGATGTAGCCACCGGGTTCGCGCTTGTCGATCACCAGCACACCGGGCGCCTCGCGCAGGATGTCGGTCGCCTCTTCCCAGTCGAGGAAATCCTCGAACTCGATGTTGATGGCTTCCGAATGGCCGACAAACACCGGCACCCGCACGCACGTCGCAGTGACCTTGATCTTGGGATCAAGGATCTTCTTGGTCTCTGCGACCATCTTCCACTCTTCTTTGGTATCACCGGAATCCAGAAACACGTCGATCTGCGGGATCACGTTGAACGCAATCTGCTTGGGATACACCTTCGGTGCCACTTCCTGACCGGGGACGAAGATGCCCTTGGTCTGGTTCCACAGCTCATCCATCGCTTCCTTGCCGGTGCCCGACACGGATTGATAGGTCGCCACCACCACCCGCTTGATCCGCGCGCGGTCATGCAGCGGCTTCAGCGCCACCACCATCTGCGCGGTGGAACAGTTCGGGTTGGCGATGATGTTCTTGTTCTTGTAGCGGACCACGTCAGCGGCATTCACTTCCGGCACGATCAGCGGAATGTCCGGGTCATAGCGATAGAGCGACGAGTTATCGATCACCACACAGCCCTGCGACGCTGCGCGCGGCGCATAGACCTTCGTCGCGTCAGAACCTATGGCGAACAGTGCAATATCCCAGCCGGTGAAATCAAAGGTATCCAGATCAAGGGTTTTCAAAGTTCGGTCGCCAAAGCTGACCTCCGTGCCCAGCGATTTGCGCGACGCCAGCGCCGCAATCGCATCAACCGGAAACTCGCGTTCCGCGAGGATGTTCAGCATCTCTTTGCCAACGTTACCCGTGGCACCGACGACAACGACCTTGTAGCCCATCGGGGTTCTCCTTGTACCCGTCCTTTTCAGCGAAAGACGGGGCCTGTTACCCCAACGCGATCAGCCGGGAAAGCGGATTCCGCCGATTGGGATCAGTCCGTCCGATCTTGTGAAAACGCATAAACCACCAGCCCCGCCGCCAGCACCACCGCGAAAAAGGCAAACAGCCCCTGATACGCCACGACGGACCCGCCCGCATCCACCGCCAGCCCAGCATGCAGCCGTCCCGTCACCACCTGCGCCAATCCCACCGCCCCGATCCCGAACAGATTGAGCAGCGTCACCCCCCGTCCCATCAGATGCGGCGGCACAAACGCCCGGCCATGCGCAATCACCATGCCATAGGACGATCCCATGAATCCGATCCCCGCCAACAACCCCAGAGCCACCCATCCCCCGGCCGCAGGCCACAGCACCAACCCGATCAGGCAGCACAGCACCCCGGCATTGCCGCCCAGGATCAGCCATTTCCGCGTGCCCAGCCATCGCTCCAACGGGCCATAGGCAAAGTTCCCCAGAACCATCGCCACCCCCATCACCAGCGTGACCACCCCAATCGCCGCCGCATCCGCCCCGAACACATCGGCATAATACGGCCCCACCCACAGCCCCCGCAGCCCTGCCGCCGGCGCATAGCAGACCGCCATCATCACCAGCACCGGCCACAGCGCCCGCATCCGCAGCAGGTCGATCAACGACCCGCCCCCCGCCCCGTCAACCTTCGGCGGATCACGCACCACCATGGCCAAAGCCAGCGCCACCACCCCCGTCACCCCCACCAGCACCCAAAGCGTCTGCCGCCATCCCAGCGCCTCCACCGCCGCCGCCAAAGGCAGGCTTGATGCGATATTCCCCATCGACCCCACGCCGATCATCACCCCCGCCAGCGTGCCGAACACCGCCGCCGAATAGGTCCGTGCAAAGATGTAATAGGCCGCCATCAACACGGGCGCACAGCCCACCCCGATCAGCGCCATCGCCACCAGCACCGCCCCCGGCCCCTCCGCCATGGCAAAGACCGCCGCTCCGCCCGCGCCCCCGATCCCCAGCACCGCCGCCGACGTCAGCCGTGGCCCGATCCGGTCCAGCGCCCAACCCACCGGGATCTGCGCCCCGGCAAAGGCCAGAAACCACACGCCAGACGCAGCAGCCAGATCATCGGTCCCCGCACCGATCTCCACCCCCAGCACTGGCGCCAACACCGCCAGAAAGGCCCGGTAGAACTGTGACAGCACATAGGCCGCCACCAGAACCGCAATTCCCGCTCTCATTCTGATCATCCTCCACCCGGCGCGCTTAGTGCCAATCCCTCCCGCCCAGCGCAAGCCCGGCCCTCAACTCGCTTGCCACAAGGCCCCCCGCCCCTGCACACTCCCCCATCTGTCAGGAGTGTCCCATGTTCCGCCCCCTCCTCGCCGCCCTCTTCCTCCTCGCCACGCCCGCGCTCGCCAATGACGGCTTCGGCGGCATCGCAGCCACCGGCCTGCACTTCGCCCAGACCGAGGCAATAGCGATGGAGACGGAAGACCTCTTCATCGGCCTCGACCGCATCCGCGTGGCCTATACCTTCCGCAACCTCACCGATCAGGACGTCACGGGTGAAGTGATCTTCCCCCTCCCCCCGATCCCGCTTCAGGCGCTGGTGAACAGCGATTTCAACCTGCCTGAAGACCGCGCCAACCTCGTGGCCTTCACCGCCACCGTCGCAGGCCAAACCGTCACCCCGCAGATCGACCGCATCGCTGTGATCGAACCGCCATGGGATGCTGACCGCCCCCTGTCAGACCAATACGACACGCCGGGGCAAGACATCACCGCCACCCTCGCCCGCCTCGGCATCCCCCTCACCATCGACGCCCGCGCCCTCTCGCCGCTCCTTTTGTCCCTACCCGCCACCGCCAAGGCCGAATTGCAATACGCTGGCCTTGCCGAATTCTACGAAGGCGACGCCACAAACGGCTTCCCGGCCGAGGCTTGGCCCCTCTGGTCCATCATCCTGCGCTACCACTGGACGCAAACCTTCCCCGCAGGCGAAACCCTGACCGTCTCACACGAATACGAAAACCGCCCCCCCGGTGGCCTGTTCGGCTGGCAGCATCCACCCAGCGACGACTGGGCGCGGGAATACGAAACCCGCTACTGCATCGACGATGGCACCTCGCGCGGCATTGCCAAACGGCTGGGCGCTGACGGCTACGGCATCGCCTACAACCTCGCCTACGTCCTGCGCACCGCGAATTCCTGGGCGGGCCCCATCGGCAACTTCCGCCTGACGCTCGACAAAGGTGCTGCGCAAAACATCATCTCGCTCTGCGCCGATGGAGTAGAGAAAACCGGCCCCACCACCTTCGTCATCGAAAAGCAGAACTACACACCCGACCGCGATCTGGAGATTCTGATCGTCACCCCACCTCCGAACTAGGCCAGGCGTCTAGGCGACCGCAGCCCGAACCTCGCGCTCTTTGACCGGCAGATGGACGATGGCCGAAAACGCCCCCACGCCCACCCCGATCCACCAGACCATCGTGTAACCTCCGGTGATGTCATACATCATCCCGCCCAGCCACACGCCAAGGAACCCGCCGATCTGGTGGCTCAGGAACACCACACCGTACAGAGTGCCCATGTAGCGCAGCCCGTACAGATGCGCGACCAACCCGCTCGTCAGCGGCACCGTGGCCAGCCACAACGCCCCCATCACCGCCGAAAAGATCAGCACGCTTTCCGGCGTGATCGGCAACAGGATGAACACCGCCGCCGCAATCGTCCGGCCCGTATAGATACCCGCCAGCAGGTATTTCTTCGTATAGCGCTTTCCCAGCCACCCCGCTGTGACCGTGCCCACGATGTTGAACAACCCGATCACCGCAATCGACACCGCCCCCAGCGCCGATGTTGTGCCGATCCCCATCCCAGCGATCATGCTGCCGGGGTCAATCGGCCCGCACAGCTCCGTCACGAAAGCCGGAAAATGCGCGGTGATGAAGGCCAGTTGATAGCCGCAGGAAAAGAAGCCCACAAAGATCAACGTGAAAGACGGGTCCTTGAACGCCCGCTTCAGCACCACGCCCATGCTTTCCTCAAGCTCGGCCTTGGTGGCCACCTTGGGCGACCGGATGAAGGGCAGCGCAAACAGCGTGCCCAACACCACGACCGAAAAGATGATGAACACCTCTTGCCAGCTATAGGATTGCAGCAGGAACTCTGCCACCGGCGCCCCGAACACCTGCCCCGCCGACCCTGCCGCCGTGGCAATGCCAAGCGCCATCGACCGGTTCTCCGCACTCGCCGCGCGCCCCACAATGGCCAGCACAACGCCAAAGCCGGTCCCCGCGATCCCGAACCCGACCAGAACCTCCAAAAGCTGCATCTGCCCCGGCGTGACGGCAAAAGCCGTCAACACCAGCCCCGCCGCATACATCAAGGCGCCCACGACAATCGCCTTGCGATCCCCGAACCGCTCCGCCACCGCGCCGAACAGCGGCTGCCCGATCCCCCAGGCCAGGTTCTGAATGGCGATGGCCAGCGAAAACTCCGCCCGCGCCCAGCCGAACTCTTCGGCAATCGGGATCTGGAACACCCCAAAACTCGCGCGGATGGCAAAGCCCAGCATCAGGATGAAACACCCCGCAACCAGAACCGGGGTGATGAGGGGGGCCTTGGTTGTCATGCGGGATCACCTTGCTTGGTCCGAAACCTTCTCCGCCCGCCATATCGGAAGGTCAAATGCAGATTTGTGATGCAGACAATTCCCCAGACTTGAACGCAGGCTTAACCCACCATTTCATCTCGGCTCACTTACTCAAATCCGGACGTCCCCACCCGATCCAATGTCAGAAACAAGGTACCACCCAGTTCGCGCAACCATGCACAGAAAACCACAAAACCTCGCCCAGTCTCTCCAGATTTGTATGAACAACCGTCTGCACAGCGATCTGCACTGCCTGCTGCACAACTCTCCTCTACCTGCCTCCACCATTTCACCTTGGCCCAAATACCCAAATCCAATCCTCCCCAGCCCAAGCGACGCCAGAAGAAAACCCTGCAGAAACGCACAGAAAATCACCAGAACCCGCCCAATCTCTCCAGATTGGTATGCACATGTGTCTGCACAGCCGTCTGCACCGCCTGCTGCACATCCCATTCCGCCATGCCCCCTGTCAAAAGCACACCGTTCCCGCTAACGCTTGGACAGGGCAGCATTTTCTGGGGGGGCGGATGTCAGCATCGAATTGGTGGAAAGGTGCTGTCACCTATCAGGTCTACCCCCGCTCTTTTCAGGACACGAATGGCGACGGGATCGGCGATATTCCCGGCATCACCCGCCGCCTGCCCTATATCGCAGACCTCGGCGTTGATGCGATCTGGCTTTCCCCCGTTTTCACCTCGCCCATGCTGGACATGGGCTATGACGTGTCCGATTACACCGACATAGACCCCACCTTCGGCACCCTGTCCGACTTCGCGCAACTCATTGAAAAATCGCATGATCTGGGTCTGAAGGTGATCGTCGATCAGGTGCTGTCGCACTGCTCGGACCAGCACCCGTTCTTCCGCGAAAGCCGCGCGGACCGGACCAATCCAAAGGCAGATTGGTTCGTCTGGGCCGACCCGAAACACGATGGCTCCCCCCCCAACAACTGGCTTTCCGTCTTCGGCGGCAGCGCCTGGACATGGGACGCGCGGCGCAAGCAATACTACCTGCACAACTTCCTGTCCGAACAACCCGATTTCAACTTTCACAACCCTGACGTGCAGGACTGGCACCTGTCGAACATGCGGTTCTGGCTGGAAAGGGGGGTAGACGGGGTGCGTCTGGATACAGTGAACTATTTCTTCCACGACCCACTGCTGCGCAACAACCCCGCCGATTACCGCGAAAAAACCCAATCAGAAGCAAACCCTTACGGGATGCAGTACCACCTGTTTGACAAGAACCGCCCCGAGAATCTGGCCTGGATCGAACGCATCCGCACCCTGCTTGACGCATTTCCCGACCGCACCTCCGTCGGCGAAATGGGCGAAAGCCACCACGCCATTCGCATGATGGGCGACTACACCGCCCCCGGCCGCCTGCACCAGTGCTACAGCTTTGAAATGATGGGCTACGACTACACACCCGAATTTTTCCGCAGCCGGATCAAAGACTTCTTCGCTGGCGCCCCCGAAGGCTGGCCGATGTGGGCCTTCTCCAACCACGATGTCCCCCGCCACGCCACCCGCTGGGCCAAGCACGGCATCACGCAAGACGCGCTCGCAAAACAGGCCGCCGCGCTGATCCTGTCCTTTGAGGGGTCCATTTGCCTCTGGCAGGCCGAGGAACTTGGTCAGACCGACACCACCCTCAGCTTCGACGAACTCACCGATCCCCAAGGCATCGCCTTCTGGCCCGAACCCGTCGGCCGCGACAACACCCGCACCCCGATGGTCTGGGACAGCAGCACCGAGGGCGGGTTCACCACGGCCAAGCCATGGCTGCCCGTCAAGGCCCCGCAACTGGCCCGCAACGTGGCCGGGCAGGCGCAAGACCCTGACTCTGTTCTGAATTTCTACCGCCAGATGCTGCGCTTCCGCCGCGAAACGCCCGCGCTGCGAAGTGGTAAGACCCGCTTTCTGGACTTGCCCGATCCCGTGCTGGGCTTTCAGCGTGGCAACGGGATGGCCTGCCTGTTCAACCTGTCACCCCGTCCCGTGACCCTAAACATCGCAGGCCTGACGGGCTTGTTCGGCCCGACGCTTGACGCAAATTTAGCAGAGGAAATCCTTACCCTCGGCCCCAACGGTGTGGCGTTCGCCAGCACGTCAGGGCCGCTCTGACCGGTCAGAGCGGCTCCCAATGCACCCCGGCGGCGGGGATGGTTACCCCATCCCAATCCACCGCAAAAGGGTTGTAGTTGAACCAGAAGCGGTGCGTATCGCTGTCGCGCCGCCGCAACCCTTCGGGCAGCACCTCAACCCCGATCCCCTGCGTCTTGCACAGCGCAACCAGCATCCGGTCCAGCACGGCATCCTCTGGCCAGCCCGCCAGATAATGGATACCGCCTGCGCGCAGCAGAGCGGGCCAGCCATCGGTGGCACGCTCCACCACCTCGGCCCCGCCTTCGATCTTTTCCCGCCAATGCAAAAGGTTGCCCCCCGCCTCCAGCGGCACGGGAACATCGGGCGGCAGACTTTCCACCCGCGCCACCACGGCATCCAGTCCCGGCAGGTTCGGCGGAAGCGGCACAGGCGTGGCAAACTCCACCGTCTTTGCATTGCTGCGCGGCCCGATCAGGGCCGCTCCGTCAAAGGCTCCCAGCGCCGTCAGGAACGGTGCCGACAGCGTCGCTACCCCCGGCGCCAGCACCAGTTTGTATGCCGTCAGGTCCGCCACATCCGGCGGCAGGATATCCACATTCAGCCCCAACCGCCTCAGCCCTCGATAGAAGGCAAAGGCCAGCCGGAAGTAATCGAAATCCCGCCCCTGCGGCTGCGTTTGCCAGGCCCATGCGCTCGCATAATCGAACACCAGCGCCACATCCGCCCGCGCCGTGCCGACATCCGGCATGGCCGCCAGTTCAGCGGCCACTTTGCCTGCCTCTTCAAAGGCTTGAGCGGGCGCGCTATCGGGCCGCAACAGCCCCGCATGCATCTGCTCTTGCGCGAACGGCGCTTGCCGCCAGCGGAAATAGCAGACCGCTTCGGCCCCATGGGCAAAAGCCTCCCACGCCCAAAGCCGTGCCATGCCGGGCAGCGGGTCGGCATTCCATGGCGCCCAATTCACCGGGCCGGGCTGCTGTTCCATGATCCACCAACGCCCGCGCCCCACCGCGCGATACAAGTCATGGTGAAAGGCCTGAAAATCAGGATCGCCCTGCCGGACAAAGCGCCGCTTGTGTTCAGGCGACACCTCCAGCCGATCGGACAGAAATCCCAGCGGATAGGCATCCCATGACGCAATATCCAGGTCCGCCCCCACCGCGAAATGGTCGAATTCCGTGATGCGCCCCATATAGTTATGGGCAATCGGCGCGTCCGAGAACTTGCGGATAATCTCTGTCTGCACCCGATTGAACGCCGCCACTTCGTCGCTCGCGAACCGCCGGAACGCCATGACATGGGACGGGTTGGCCTCGGTCACGGTCAGGTTGGGCAGACCCACCTCATCGAACGACGCATATTCCATCGACCAGAACACATTGCCCCAGGCCCGGTTCATCGCCTGCGGGCTTTGATACCGCTGCGCCAGCCATTCACGAAAGGCATCGCGCGCCGCATCTGAATAGCTCAGAACCGTGTCATGGCAGCCATATTCATTGTCCGTCTGCCATGCCGCCACGTAGCTGTTGCGCCCATAGCGCCGTGCCAGTTCCGTAACGATCCGCGCCGACTCCGCCCGATAGCCACGGTGGGAAAAACAGTAGTGCCGCCGCGAACCGAACCCGCGCGGCCGCCCCTGCGCGTCCACCGCCAGCATGTCGGGATGGCGGTCCAGCATCCAGCGCGGCGGGGTCGCCGTGGGGGTGCCCAGCACCACCTGCAACCCGGCCCCGCCCAGCACCGCAATCGCGCGGTCCAGCCAATCCCAATCAAAGCGGCCCGGTTCCGGCTCCATCCGGCTCCAGGCGAATTCACCGATGCGAACCCATGTCAGGCCCAGCGCCGCCATGCGGGCGGCATCCTCGGCCCATTGTGCCTCGGGCCAGTGTTCGGGGTAATAGCAGACGCCAAGCGTTCGTTTCAAAAGATCACCTGTGGTTCGGGCAGTCCGGGGCCAAGGCCCTGAACCGCAAAGGTCTTTCCGGCTTCGGGATCGGCGGCCAGCGCCGCTGCATCCATTCCTTCCCGCGCGGTGGTGCAGTAAAGCGTCCCCAGCCCCTCGCCTCCGAAAGCGGGGCAAGAGGTCTGGCTTGCCCCCATGGGCACGGCCTTCAAGAACCGCCCGTCGGGCGCATAGCAGGCCACTCGCGCCGCCCCCCATTGCGCGTTCCACAGGTTGCCTGCAGCATCCACTACGGCCCCGTCGGGCAGAATGCCTTCGGCGCTCAGATCGACAAAGGGTTCAGGATTGCCCACAGGCCAGCCGTCCGCATCCAACGCCACCCGCTGGATGCGATGGGTTAAGGTATCCGAGAAATGGCCAAAGCGCCCATCCGGCGAAAAGCAGATGGAATTCGGGATGGTCAGCCCGGAAAACAGCCGCCGCAATTCCCCGCGATACCAACGCCAGATCGACCCGCGCCCCGGATCATCCCCGCCGCGCTTGCCCATCGTGCCGATCCAGAACCCGCCCTGCCGATCCGTCCGCCCGTCATTGGACCGGGTGCTGGGATCGTCGGCCTCCAGTTCTGCAACCGTTTCAATCTCTTCAGTTTCCAGATCAAACAGGAACAGATCCCGCTCGCCCGCGATCAACAGCACATCCCGGCTGACCCAGCCCGCGGCTGAGACCATCTCGACAAAGCTCCAGCTTCGCGGCTGGCCATCCTCGATGCTGTGCAGGCGCTTGCCCAAGATATCGAACCAGAAAAGCTGGCGGCGCAGCGGGTGCCAAAGCGCCCCCTCGCCCAATTCGCAGACACGGGAATCGTGGATCATGCAAAGGCCCCGTCATGCGCGGCCACGATGCGCGCCGCGCGATCCGCGACCTCGGCCACCGAAAGACCGGGGGTGTAAATCGCGGTTCCGATGCCAAAACCGCTTGCCCCGGCCTTTACCCATTGGGCAAAGTTTTCCGGTCCCGCGCCGCCCACGGCATAGACCTGACAGCCTTTCGGAAGAACGGCGCGCATCGCCTTTAATCCATCCGGCCCGATCAGGCTGGCGGGAAATATCTTCAACCCGTCCGCCCCGGCCTTCAGCGCCGCAAAGCATTCGGTCGGTGTCATCACCCCCGGCCAGCTTGCCAGACCACGCGCCTTGGTGGCGGCGATAACCTCTGGATAGCAGTTGGGCGACACGATCAGACGGCCACCCGCCGCAGCCACCTCGGCCACCTCGGCCACTGTCAGCACAGTGCCTGCACCGATCTGCGCGTGATCCCCCAAGGCCCTGGCCATGGCCGCGATAGACGTCATCGGTTGCGGGCTGTTCAGCGGCACCTCGATCCGGGTGATCCCGGCCCTGACCAGCACTTCGGCCACGGGAACCGCCTCATCCGGCGTGATCCCGCGCAGGATGGCGATGATGTTGCGATGTGTCATGCCGTCACCCTTGCCCGTGCCGCCTGCAAACCTGCCAGCACGGCCTCTGTTCCCGGCACAAGGCGCGGCTCGACGCCCTGCGTCCGCAGCGCCCGCGCATAGGACCGGGCCAACCCTTCCGACCCGACCAGAGTGACCGCCTGACCCAGCCAGTAAGGCCGCGCCGCGGCCAGTTCCATGCCGATCAGAAGCCCGGACAGCCGCGCCCGCGCCGCCGCGGCCGACAACCCGGCAATCAGACCCTCTGCCCGGATGCCGAACAGCTTTGCCCCGATCCGTTCCGGCCGCGACAGCGCATCCGACAGGCCGTCGTCGAAGGCGGCTTCGTCCCAGCCGTCCCCCGCCATGCCATGCCGCAGGACAGAGGCCTGCGACAGCAGCGCGAACATCTCGCCGGTCAGGAATGTCTGGAAACTGACCACTTCGCCCGCGCTGACATGCGACCATTTGGAATGCGTGCCGGGCAGGCAGATGATCCCGTCATAGCCGGGAGTCAGGGCAAGAACCCCGGCGATCTGCGTTTCTTCCCCCCGCATCACATCCGCCGGAGAGGCCTGTTTCAACCCCGGAACAAGCCGAACCGAAATACGTGCGTCCCGTGTCGGCACGGTGACCATCGCGGCCGGATCCAGCGGCGCGCAGGGGACGGTGCGATAGGGTGCTTCATGCCAGCCCTGACGGCTGCCAACCATCCCACAGGCGACCACCTCGGTCCGCTTTCCCTCTGTCAGCCAGGGGAAAATCAACCGCAGCAAGGCGGGTTCGAACCCATCACGCTCCAATCGGCCCATGCCATCATCCGACACGGCCTCGGCCAGAACGCCACTCGGCCCCATCGCCCAAGCCCGCAGGTTGGTTGTCCCCCAATCGACTGCGATCCATTCCACCGTCATTGTTCCGCCTTCTCGCAGGGTCGCCTGTCAGACACGTTCACCTTCCACAACCCACATCGTCGCGGGCCACGCCACTGGCAACAACACCCCACGCTGCATGAGTGCCCGCCCCGACAGCGTCAATCCCCCGGATTTCAGCGCGTTGGGGCCGCGCGATTGCGGCGGGGCATCTTCCGGGTTCACCAGCCGCAGGCGATAAGTGGCATCCGGATCAAGACCTGCCAGCCGCAGCGGGCGGGGCAGAATCTGCACGCTCGTCTCACCTTGCCCGGCAAACAGCACAAAGCGCCGACCGTCGGCCGCCACCTGAACCTCGGCCACCACGGCGGGATCGTCACTGTCGATGCGGCAGATCGTGCCTGCCATCATCCAGCCCCGGTTGGCCTTCCACCATTCGGTGACGGCCTTCAGAACGGCTGACTCATCCTCGGTCAGCGTCCGCAGGTCCATCTCGAAGCCGAAATGCCGCTGCGCCGCGACCCAAGCCCGGAAAGACATCGGCAGAACACGCCCCGCCGTATGGCTGCGCCGCGCGCCGACATGGCTGCCCGTGACCGCCGCAGGCAGGAACAGCGCCGCGTCATGCTGCATCCGCAACCGTTCGATCCCGTCGATGCTGTCGGACAGCCAGACCCGTTGTGTATGGGCCAGAATGCCCGCGTCGATCCGGCCCCCGCCGCTGGCACAGCTTTCGATTTCCACCATCGGATGCGCCTTTCGCAGCGCAGCCAGCAGTTCGTAAATCCCCCGCGTCTGCGCGGCATCGACCACCGGCAGCAGACGGTTGTGATCCCATTTGATGTAATCGATGGGATATTCGGCCAGCACCTCGGACACCGCGTGGAACAGGTATTCCCGCACCTCGGGCCGGGCCATATCCAGCACCATCTGGTTGCGTCCCGCCACCTGATCCGCAGGCCCCAGCATCCAATCGGGATGGGCGCGCATCAGATCGCTGTCGGGATTCACCATCTCAGGCTCGAACCACAGACCGAAGGTCATGCCCAGCTTGTGGACATGCGCGATCAGCGGGTGCAGCCCTTCGGGCCATTTGCGAAGGTCCACCGTCCAGTCACCCAGACTGGTGGTGTCATCATCGCGCCTTCCGAACCAGCCGTCATCCAGCACGAAGCGTTCTGCCCCGATCGCCGCAGCGCGGTCTGCGATGGCGGACAGATCGGCGAGGTTGTGGTTGAAATAGATGGCTTCCCAGCAGTTGTAATGGACCGGGCGCGGGCGGGCGGGTTCGGGCCAAGTGATTACCCGGTCGCGCAGATCGCGCTGGAAGGTCGCGGCAATACCGTTCAGCCCCTGCCCCGACCACAGCGCCAGCAGGGGCGCGGTTTCAAACCGCGTGCCGGGCTGGGTTTCCGCCCCCCAGGGATGGCCGAACTGCACCTGACGGCGACCGTCGGGCAATTCCTCGGCCACCATGCGGTGCCCACCGGACCAACCATAGTGCAGCGCCCGCACCTCACCCTGGGTGTTTGTCGCGCCCCGCCCCGCAAACAGGACATAGGGCGGATGCTCGTGCCCCGACCTGCCCGTCCGCGCCTCACGCAGGCGGATGCCGGGGGTCCAGGCCACATGGTTGAGGTGAAATTCGCGCGTCCATTTGCCGTGGATGTCGATGATGTCGCCATCCTGAGGTGCGGGCAGAACCGGGGCGGCCAGCCAATGCAGGCGCACTGGGGCGTCCGATTCCAGAATGCTGCGAAGTTCGATCACGCCCGTCGCATGGGCCATCAATTCGTGGATCAGCCGCAACCCATCGGCAACGCTGAACAAACGCAAAGTCCCGGCGCCCTGCTCGGCGCGGTCAAAGACAAAGGCGGGTTGCAAGGGCGCGCCATCCGCTGCCGCAAGCACCAGCCCCGGCTGGCCCTGAAACGCACGCCCCGCCTCGGGCGACAGGGAAAGCGCGGGCAGCGCATCCAGCATCCCGCCTGTCAAATCGGACCGTGCCGCAGCGGCAAGTTGTGCCAAATCCTCGGCCTCCGGTAGGGATGGCCCCCACCAGATAACCTCGGGGATACCACCCGCCGTTGTCAGGGCGATGGTCTGTGCCGCCGCCCCTGTTCCGGCGTCCAATCGGAATTCGGTCACTTCACCGCCCCCAAAGTCAGGCCCGCGATGAAATGCTTCTGCATGGCAAAGAACATCACGACCGGCGGCAGCGCCGCAAGGATCGACCCGGCAGATACCAGATGCCATTGCGCGATCCATTGCCCGTTGAGCGAGGACAGACCCGCCGTGATCGGCTGGCTGTCGACACCTTGGGTCAGCACGGTCGCCCAGAAGAAATCATTCCAGATGAAGGTAAAGACCAGCACAGAAAGCGCTGCGATGGCGGGGCGCATCAGGGGCAGCACGATGAACCAGAAAATCCGCCATTCGGCCACACCTTCCACCCGCGCCGCCTCGATCAGTTCATAGGGTAAGGCCTTGATGAAGTTGCGCATGAACAAGGTGCAGAACCCGGTCTGGAAGGCGATATGGAACAGCGCAAGCCCATACCAGGTGTCATACATGCCCAGTTGCAGCGTCATGTCGCGCACCGGAACCATCAGAATCTGGAAAGGCACGAAGTTCCCGGCGACGAACATGAAGAACACCAGAATGTTCGCACGGAACCCGTAAACCGCCAGCGCAAAGCCCGTCATCAGCGACAGGCTGACCGCGCCGATCACGGTTGGGATCGTCACCCACAGCGAGTTCATCATATACTGCCCGATGGGCGTTTCGGTGAAGATGAAGATGTAGTTTTCCCAGGCAATGCCGGAGGGCATTCCAAAATAGTTTCCCTGCGCCAGATCAGATGCCGGGCGCAGGGATGTCAGCGCCACGCCAAGCAGCGGGAACAGCCAGATGAGCAAGGCGATGGGCAAAGCGATGGTGTAAAGCCACTGCGCGCCGGTGCTGGATTGTTGAATGGGACGGGGAAACATCTCAGCGCTCCTTCTCGTCGCGCCACATCTTCCAGATGAAGCCCGAAATGAAGATCATCATGATGGCGAACAGGACAACCGCGATGGCGGCACCATAGCCCATGCGGAAGCCGAACTCGCCCAGCGCCATTTCAAACATGTAGTAGGACAGCACGCGCGACGATCCAAACGGACCGCCCGTCGTCATGATCGACACAAGGTCAAAGCTGCGAAGCGCGCCGATGACCGTGACAATGACCGCGATGAAAGTGGCAGGGCGCAGTTGCGGCAGGACCACATACCACAGCATGCGCCAGCCCTTGGCCCCGTCCAGCCGTGCAGCCTCGATCTGGTCAGGGGCGACGTTGTTCAGGCCGGTCAGATACAGGATCATGACATAAGCAATCTGAGGCCACAGCCCAGCGGCGATGATGCCGTAGGTAACAAGATCAGGGTCGGCAAGGATGGCGGTTCCCTTGCCAGTGACGGCTTCGCTCAACAGGTAAAGCAATCCGAAATTCGGCGCGTAGAACCACGCAAAGATCAGGCCGACGACGACTTGGCTGATCACAAATGGAAAGAAGAACAGAGATTTATACAGCCGGATGCCGGTGACCGTCTGGTTCAGGAAGATCGCGATGAACAGACCAATAGGCAGGGCCAGCATGTAAAGCACCAGCCATTTCAGGTTATTCCAGAGCGAGGTTTCAAAGGCCGGGTCGGTCATCAGTTCGGAGTAATTGGCCATGCCGACAAAGCTGCCGGTGAACTCGCCATCCTGATTGTACAAGCCATTCCAATCATAGAAGGACAGCGTCACGCTCTGGACGATGGGCCAGAGGACATAGACCGTGAACATGAACAGCCCCGGCGCCAGAAACAGCCATGGCGCAATGGTCCGTTGGTTCCAGCGCCGCGCGGGCCGATGATCCCGGGATGCCGCTGTCATCCCTGTTGCCTGTGCCATCTCGTTCCCCCCCGGAATAGAAATCGGGCGCCCCCTTGTCAGGGGCGCCCGTGTCGTCAGATCACTGCGGGAAAAGGCGCAGACGGGTCTGCTCCAGTCGCTCAAGGATCGCTTCAAGCTCTTCTGGCTGAACGAGGAACTGCTGGAAGCCTTCCATGCCGGCCTTGGCGTACTCGGCGTCGGCATCGCGGTCCCAGAACTGGGCGATACCACCGGTGGCGGTCGACAGCGCCTGGAAGCCTGCCGTCAGGAACGGATCGGCCGGATCGACCGTTGCGTTCTTGTTGGTGGGCAGTTGGCCCACTGCGGCGTTCCACTTGGACTGCGCTTCGGCACTGGCGATATAGGCCAGGAACGTCTTTGCGTCGTCCGGGTTCTTGGCGCCTGAGGTCAGGTGGATCGTGTCGGTCGGCGCTTCTTCGGCGCGGGCGATGCCGGGGGTGATTTCCGGGAACACCATGAAGCCGAGGTTGTCATTCGTCATCCCGCCTTCTTTGAAGACGCCGACGGCGAAGTTACCCATCACGTAATGGGCCGCCTTGTTCTGCACGAAGATCGCCGCCGCATCCTGCCAGTCAATTGCGGCATGATTTTCGGTGACGAAGGGCTGCAGCTTGCCGAACTCCGCGAACACGGCGCGGGCTTCGGGCGAGGTCCAGGAGATCTTCCCGGCGGCAAGGTCGCTGTGGAACTGATAGCCGTTGGTGCGCAAGGACAGGTAATCGAAGATGCCCGCAACCGGCCAAAGCGCGCTGGACCCAGTGGTCACACAGTCAATTTCGGCCGCTTTGAACTTTTCGCAATTGGCAAGGAACTGTTCCCAGGACACGCCACCTTCGGCTGGCAGCTCAACACCCGCGGCGGCGTAAGCGTCACGGTTATAATAGATGCCCCACTGATAGTAGGTGTACGGGATCGCATATTGCTTACCGTCGATCGTGGACGAAGGCACCGACGAGGCCAGCGCGTCAGTCAGCCCATTTGCAGCCCAGACATCCGAAATATCTGCAAATAGCCCGGCTTCGACAAAGGGACGCATCCGGTTCGCGGCGTACCAATTGGCCAGATCCGGCGCATCAGCGGTCAGGAAGTTGCGGATCGCGTTCTTGTACGCCTCATGGTCAAAATTGGTCAGCTGAACGTCGATCTCGGGGTTTGCTGCCTCAAAATCGGCGATTAGGGCTTCGGCTGCAGCCAACGGGATGGGATCATAGTCCGCATTCCAGGTAACGACGCGCTTGTCCTGCGCGATGGCCGATGTCGACATCAGCAACGCCGCCATCAGGGCCAGCGCGCCCGCTTTCTTATGGACCATGGTTTCCTCCCGTTTGGTTCCATTATGTGAAACTTAGTCTTGAATATTGAAAACTATGCTGCCTATCCTTTAAGCTGTCAACAGGAACACAAGGAAACGCGATGTCGGCGGAACAAGGGGACGGAACGGTAGGCAAGGCGCTGGACGTGCTCGACATGGTCGCAGCCGCTGGTCACCCTGTGCGCTTTTCCGAACTGTTGACGGCATCGGCCTATCCCAAGGCGACGCTCTACCGTCTTATCCAGACGCTGACCCATCAGGGCATGCTGTCCTATGACGTTGATCGGCAAACCTACGCATTGGGTGTAAGGCTTGTTCGCCTTGCGCATGCGGCATGGGCAACGTCTTCGCTTGCACCGATCGCACGGCCCTATCTTGATGAACTTGCAGAAGAAACCGGCGAGACAATCCATCTGGCACAGATGGATAACGGGCAGGTTCTGTATGTCGACAAACGGAATGCCGCAAAGCCGGTTGAGATGTTTGCGCAGGCCGGAAAGGTAGGGCCCGCCTATTGCACCGGCGTGGGCAAGGCCATGCTGGCCTACCTATCGGATGAGGCGCTTGAACGCGCCATTCAACGGCAGAGCTTTCATCGCTTTACGCCGCACACACTGGATACCGCCGAAAAGCTGAAGGCGGAACTCAGGGTGATTCGGGCCGAGGGCCATGCTTTCGACCGAGAAGAACATGAGCCGGGAATCATCTGCTGCGCAGTACCCATCCTGACGCGAACCGGGCGCGTGATCGGCGCCTTGTCGGTGACATCGACAACTGCGCGCACATCTCTTGCGGAACTGGACAGTCGCGCAACCCACATCAAGGGAACTGCAGCGCGCATCGCAGCCGAAGCGGAAAGCTGGCGCTTTCCTGAACAGAATTAACGTCATTTCATAGGGGGGAAAGCAGATGTCAGGGGTGGTGTTACAGAAGGTCGTCAAGCGGTTTGGCGAAGCACAGGTGATCCACGGGGTCGACTTGACGGTTGAGGACGGAGAATTCTGCGTCTTTGTCGGGCCGTCAGGCTGCGGAAAATCCACCCTGTTGCGCATGGTGGCCGGGTTGGAGGAAACATCCGACGGTGCGATTCGTATCGGTGATCGCGATGTGACACGCATAGACGCATCGGAACGGGGCGTGGCCATGGTCTTTCAGACCTATGCGCTCTACCCGCACATGACAGTGGCCGAAAACATGGGGTTTGGCCTTAAGATGACTGGCCACCCCAAGGCCGAGACAGACCGAAAGGTCGCCGAGGCCGCGCGCATCCTGAAGCTTGAGGAGTTGCTGACCCGAAAGCCCAAGGCGCTGTCTGGTGGGCAACGCCAGCGTGTGGCGATTGGGCGGGCCATTGTGCGTGGGCCGGAGGTGTTTCTCTTCGATGAACCCCTGTCGAACCTTGATGCCGAATTGCGGGTGGAAATGCGGGTGGAAATCGCCCGCCTGCACCGCGAGATCGGGGCCACGATGATCTATGTGACCCATGATCAGGTTGAAGCGATGACGCTGGCCGATAAGATCGTCGTGCTGCGCAAGGGGCGGGTGGAACAGGTCGGCAAGCCGTTGGAGTTGTACCACAACCCCGACAACCGCTTTGTCGCCGGGTTCATCGGCAGCCCCGCGATGAATTTTGTCGCGGCAAAAGTGGATGCTGCGGGCAGTGCGCGAGCACCGGCACTAGGCTCGAGTGTGGCGTTTTCTGGTGGGCTCCCCTCTGTCGGTTCCACCGTCGAGATCGGCCTGCGCCCCCAACACCTGCGTGTGATCGATGGCACTTCGCACCGCGTCGAGATGACCGAGGCTCTGGGTGGCGTCAGCTTCATCCACGTTTCGGCCAGCACGGGCGAAAAGCTGGTGATCGAGGCGAAAGGGGATGTGACGCCGCAAATGGGAAGCACTGTAGGCATCGCTTTCGACGACAAGGATGCGCTGTTCTTTGATCAGGAAGGCAAGCGCCTTCGGTGATCATGCGCCGAGATGCGGCTCGCCCCGCGCCTCGGCCAGTTCCATCTGACGCTGGCGCTCGCGGAAGCGCGCGCGATCTGCGGTGCTGTATTCATCTTTGCAGGCAGGGCACGAAACGCCCTCTTCATAGGCCGGATCAAGCCGCGCCTCTGGCGTGACTGGGCGACGGCAGGCCCCACAGGAAGAAAGCTGGCCGGGCACCAGCCCATGGCCCACGGACACTCGTTTGTCGAAAACAAAACACTCGCCCTGCCAGAGCGAGCGGTCTTCGGGCACGGTTTCAAGGTATTTCAGGATGCCACCCTTCAGGTGGAACACCTCTGTCACACCCTGTTGCAGCAACCAGTTTGTCGATTTCTCACAGCGGATCCCGCCCGTGCAGAACATTGCTATCCGTTTGTTGTGAAAACGGTCACGATTGGCTTCCCACCACTTCGGAAACTCGCTGAAGGCCCGCGTGCCAGGGTCGACGGCACCCGCGAATGTTCCAATGGCCACCTCATAATCGTTGCGCGTGTCGATCACCGCGACATCGGGCGATGCGATCAGATCATTCCACTCGGCAGCATCAACGTAGTGACCAACGCGCGATGTCGGGTCCACATCGGGTTGGCCCATCGTTACAATTTCTCGCTTCAGCCGGACTTTCATCTTGCCGAAGGGCATCTCAGATGCCGGGCTTTCCTTCCATTCCAAATCGGCACAGCCCGGCAATGCACGGATATGGGCCAGCACCGCATCAATCCCCGACCGTGTTCCGGCGATCGTGCCATTGATGCCTTCGCCGGCCAAAAGAAGCGACCCTTTGACACCGTTCAGCATTGCACAATCCAGTAGCGGGCCGCGCAAAGAGGCCGGATCGGGGAAACGTGTGAAGTGATACAAAGCGGCTACGGTCAGCATGTGCTGGGGATGCCCCCATTTCCCCACGAATTCAAGCGCCTCCCATTGACGCCATGGCAGGGGTTTCCTACGCAGGTTGCCAGATCCTACAATGAGGAACGCCATGCGCGCCGCAGATCAAGCCCTGATTGTGATCGACATCCAGAACGACTTCTGCCCCGGCGGCGCTTTGGCAGTGACAGAGGGGGACTTGATCATCCCGCGCGTCAACGCACTGATGTCAGAGTTTTCGATTGTGGTTCTGACGCAGGATTGGCACCCGCCGACGCATTCTTCGTTTGCGTCGAACCATCCCGGCAAGGCTGCGTTTGAAAGCGTTCCAATGGCCTATGGCGAACAAATGCTTTGGCCGGATCACTGCATTCAAGGCGGCAGCGGTGCGCTGTTTCACCCGGCGCTGCGGACCGATCCGGCGGACCTGATCATCCGCAAGGGATTTCGCCCGGGGATCGACAGCTATTCAGCGTTCTTTGAGAATGATCGCACAACGCCTACCGGGCTGGACGGATATTTGCGCAACCGGGGCGTGACGGGGGTTACCTTTGTCGGCCTTGCCACCGATTATTGCGTTGCCTATTCCGCTTTGGACGCTGCCAAGCTGGGTTATGCGACAACGGTCTTGCTGGGGGCATGCCGTGGCATTGATCTTGGCGGATCGCTTGCGCGGATGATGGATGACATGCGCGCGGCTGGCGTCGCGCTGGAGGATTAACGTGGTCGATATCGCCACCCGTGTGCACAATCACAATTGGAAGATTGATCCGATCGTCAGATCGCTGATTGATACCGACTTTTACAAACTGCTGATGTGCCAATCGGTTTTTCGCAACAAGCCGGATACCTCGGTTACTTTCTCTTTGATCAACCGGTCATCCGGCGTGCGCCTGGCCGAACTGATCGACGAAGGCGAATTGCGTGAACAGCTGGATCATGTTCGATCCCTCACCCTTTCAAGGGGCGAAAGCACATGGCTTCGCGGGAACATGTTCTATGGCAAACGCCAGATGTTCCGCCCCGATTTCATGGAATGGTTCGAAAAGCTGCGGCTGCCCCCATACCATCTCGAAAAGCGCGACGGTCAGTACGAGTTGACGTTTGAGGGCAAGTGGCCCGAGGTGATGCTTTGGGAAATTCCCGCGTTGGCGGTTCTGATGGAACTGCGATCACGCGCGGTGCTGCGGGGCATGGGCAAGTTCGAACTGCAGGTTCTCTATGCCCGCGCCATGACCCGGCTTTGGGAAAAGATCGAAAGGCTCAGGACCCTGGACACGCTGAAGATCGCCGATTTCGGGACGCGGCGGCGGCATTCGTTCCTTTGGCAGGACTGGTGCGTTCAGGCCATGCAAGAAGGGCTGGGTGGAAAGTTCATTGGCACGTCAAACTGCCGTATCGCCATGAAGCGGGATATCGAGGCAATCGGCACAAACGCGCATGAACTGCCCATGGTCTATTCGGCTTTGGCCGACAACGACGCCGAGCTTGCGCAGGCACCATATCAAGTGCTTGCCGACTGGCATGAAGAACACGACGGAAACCTGCGGATCATCCTGCCCGATACTTATGGAACCGAAGGTTTCCTGAGAAATGCGCCGGATTGGCTGACGACTTGGACCGGGATACGGATTGATTCAGGCGATCCTGCCGCTGGGGCGGAAACGGCCATCCGGTGGTGGAAGTCACGCGGCGAAGATCCGTTGCAAAAGCTTGTCATCTTCTCTGACGGTCTGGATGTCGAGAAGATCGAAGAACTGCACCGACAATTTCACGGTCGGGTCAAGGTCAGCTTTGGTTGGGGCACGATGTTGACCAACGATTTCCGCGGGTTATCCGGCGATCGGCTCGCGCCTTTCAGCCTTGTCTGCAAGGCCGTTTCGGCAAATGGTCGCCCGACCGTCAAACTTTCGGACAATCCCAACAAAGCGATGGGGCCGGAGAATGAAATCGCGCGGTACAAACAGGTATTCGGCGTGGGCGAACAGGCGCCGTTGGCCGTGACTGTCTAGTCAGCCCAGAACCCTGCGCGCGCACATCACAGCGCGGTGCAGGTGGCTTTGGTGGATCGGATCATCTGCGGCAAGGCGCGGCATCGTCCATCCGACCGAGGCCATTGTCCGCGCCATGGTGAATAGCTCCACCATTTCCAAGGCTGTCGTGCCGTAGCCCGCCATCAAAGCATCACGCAACGCATCGCGGGCGGGCTCGTATTGGTTTTGCGAAAGAACAGTGCCCAGATCATACAGTCGGAAACCGAAACCGCTGTCGTCAAAGTCGATCAGAGACATCCCGCTGTCCGAAACAAGGACATTTTCCCGCAGCACATCTGCATGGATCAACCCGGCATTTCCATTGGCTGCGGTGAATCGGACCAGCTCTGCACGCAAGACATCCCGCGCCGCAATCAGCACGGCGGTTTGTTCCGGCAACGCTGCGGGATGATCCCAGAAGCGGCCCCAAAAAGGTGCCTCGCCAACCAAGCCTTCGGCATCCCAGCTTGGGCGGAAAAAGTCCTCCGGAACGGTCAGACTATCGCTTGCCTCATGAATGCGCCGCAGCAGCTGACCAAGCCGGAAATGCCGGTCAACTTGCACTGCGACGGGTTCGGCGAAGGGTTTGCCAGCGGTGCCGATGGCAACACCGTCAAGCCAGCGCACGACACTGGCGTGGCGACCAGAGGCGAGGGTCTCAAGTAACCGGCCTTGCCACGATTCCAACGACCGTGGAACTGGAAGACCGAGCAAGGCAAGTTCTGTGCACCACCAAAGTTCGGATGAAATCGACTCCGCCCCCTGATACCCCCGGCGATGCAGACGCAGGGCGGCACGGTCCCCATCTGGAAGCGCAATCTCAAAAACGGCATTCTCGCGGGCTAGGATCAGGCGCAAGACCGTTGCATTCCAAAGCGCGGCAGCTTCCTGCGCTTCGGCTATCAGGGTGTCAGTCATCGCCATCGCCGATCTTGCCACGCAACGACTTTACCTCGCCCCGCACCGACTTTGCGGCAAGACGGCGGCGTTGGCTGCCGAGGGTGGGTTTCGTCGCGATCCGGCGTTTCGGCGCAACCAATGCCTGACGGATCAAATCGGCAAGCCGTTCCCGTGCAATCTCGCGGTTGCGGGCTTGTGACCGGGTCTCATCAACCTGAATGACAATCGCCCCTTCGATCGTCCATTTGCGGCCGGCAAGCCGCTTCAGGCGGGTTTTGACAGGGCCGGAAAGTTGCGGTGAACGCTCTGCTTCGAACCGCAATTCAACGGCCGTCGATACCTTGTTCACATTCTGCCCGCCCGGCCCCGAGGCACGCATGAACTGCTCGGACAGCTCCCAATCTGCTATGGCGATAGTGTCGGTGATGCGGAGCATGGGCGGTGGCTTGCGATAGGTTTCACAAGAGAAAGGGTCGCCTGCACGGCGACCCTTTCCGAGATCCAAGGAGATGGGCCAGTTAGGTTTCAAGCCCAATCAGATGGTTTGTCGACTGAAGGGCTGCCTTCAGAAAACACGCCCCCTGACTGTCCCGACACCTCTCTCCAATGTAGCTCTAGACACTGGATCACCTCCTTTCAATGGGTTGCTAATAGGGCAAACGTGACACAGATTTTGTGTTTGTCAAAACAAATCACGCTACCCTTGCGCTGATGTGGCGGATCGCAAAGCGGAAAGGCAACAACGCGATGAGATCGACAGCAATCTTGACGCACCAGTCCGCAACCCCCAGCGAAACCCAGAACGGCACCGACATTCCGACGCCAAGGAGGGGCATTTGTTCGGCCGCCCAAGTCAAATCATTGCCGGGTTCAATGACGCTGAACGTGGCCGAGAATGCGATGGTGAAGAATATCGCCGTGTCGAGCGTGGACCCCGCAAAGGTGGAAATGAAGGGCGCTTTCCACCACGCGTGGCGGCGCAGGCGATCAAAGATTACGATGTCCAAAAGCTGCGCCAAGAGGAAGGCGATACCCGATCCCAGTGCAACCCGCAGCGTCACGAGGGGGCCAAACTCCCCCATGATCTGCGTCCCGATGAACGAGCAGCCAAGACCGACGAGAAAACCCGCATAGACCACCCGTCGCGCAGCAGACGGGCCTTCGAGACGGTTGACGATATCCGTGACCAGAAAGGCCAAAGGATAGGTAAAAGCGCCCCATGTCAGCCAGGTGCCGATTGGATGCTGCACAAGGATGTTTGAGGCCACGACGACAACGGCCATGGCGAAGACGCCATATATCGAGATGCGGGTCATGTCTGTTGTTCCGTTTTTACAAGGTCGCGGAGACTTGGCCGCCAGCGCATCCGGCGACGCGCGCCCACTACGCCCCGACGATCCCTGAGTCAACTGCGCCGGACATCCGTTGAGTCAGTTTGAAAGGCGATATTCGACGATTTCGGTGGTCTGGAAGAAGTTGAAATTGTCATCCGCCACCATCGTCACCCACGTGGACCCATCCTTACCGCGCCAGACAGAGATGCCTTCAAGATTATCATGCTGACCGGGTTGCGTTTCCAGATCGGTCCGCTCATCGAGCAACTCTGTCTCGGATACAGCAAAGCTGCGGACACGGCTGGAAAATCCGGCCAGACCGTGCAGTTCGCGTTCCAGCAAATAAAGGCGGCCATCGGGCCCGAAATCCGCGCCGACGGCGAGATATCCGCCATCCCGGCGCAACCCGAACGGCTGATCCCACGCCCCATCGCGGTAGCGCCAGACCGGGAACGGACGATCAAGTTCGCCTGATCGCTCTGGCAGCGTGTAGAGCGTGCCATCTGGTCCGATGGCCAGCGCCTCAAGTGCCGAGTTGCGCTGCAACCTTCCAAATTCGCGGGGTGAGATCAGGTTATACGCGGGGCCATCAATCTTGTCATACCGCAAGATGCGGGCATAGTTTTCGAACGACACATAGGCCGTGCCATCTGCTCCAACCGCCAGCCCTTCGGAATCGTTACGTCCTTTATCAAGAGGCGCATCGAACCGACCAAGCAGAAACCGCATCGGGGTGGCGTTGATCGACGTGATCTGTCCCAGCCCGTCGCGGTTGATCTGACCCCGTGTCCAAGCACCACGGTCCGAAAGCACAAGGAATGAAAGACCATCGTCCGTCATTTCGATGGCAGAAAGACCGCCGAAATTCGCATCGTCTATCCGCCACGAAAAGGCACCTACCAATCCTTCTGGCAAGCTCTGGCTGGCGCTGCCCTGAAGGCCAAGCAGCACAAATGCCCCTGCCATCAGGGCGAGGTAAGAACGTTTCGGCATTGGCTGGGCAAATCGGCAAGGGTGTAGTCGCGTGCGCCTCGCTGGCGGGGCACCGGTTTGGCATTGGGGTCCGGCTTGGGGTTCAGATAGTCGTCCGACACCCACCACATCAACGTCTCGTCACAGCCATCGCCCCCGTTGGAAAGCTCACTGACGGTGGGCTTTTGCGTTTCGCAGTGCCGGGCACCACGAGGGCATTTCAGGCGGACGTGAAAATGAGTGTCATGGCCCTGAATCGGGCGGATCTTCTGCAGCCACTTGCGATCTGCCCGCGTGGCGGTGCGGCACATTTCGATTTTTACCGCAGCGGCCACGAATACACGGTCCACCCGCGGATCAGATGCGGCCGCCCTGAGAACCGCCTGATGCCGCGCTGTCCAATTATCCGTCACGCTGCGTTGGTCGGCGGATCGGACGGGAATGGACGAGATCGCCTCACGCTCGGCACGGGACAAATCAAGGCGGCGGGGGGGCAGCATCCAGATATCAGCATCCAGCCCGATCTGGTGGCTGGCATGGCCGCTGGTCATCGGGCCTCCTCGCGGTTGACTGATATCGCCGATATACAGACCAGCCCAACCGATCTGGCGCGCGGTCTGGCTAAGTTCAACGAGGAAATCGATCGTTACAGGATGACCCCAGTTGCGGTTCCGCGACAGGCGCATGGCCTGCCATGTCGGGCCGGTTTCGGGCAGTTGCACCAGACCATCTGCGCAGCCCTTGGCATAGCTGCCATAAGGCATGGGACGACCGTCGGATGGGGTGCTGGCTGCGCCGAACAACTGGTTCGCTTTGGTTTCCGCCTGCACGGGTAGCGCAACCGCAACGGCAAGCATCAATACTGAAAAAAGCCGTGCAATCATATCTGTTCACCCCTTGCCCGTACAAAGAATAGCAGAACAAGGCCGATCAGGAACATCACGATCAGCGGAGAGATGCCAATGCGCTGCGATCCGCTGACAGCAGTCACAAGTGCGATCAGGGCAGGTGAGATGAAGCTGGCCACCTTGCCCGAGAGGGCATACAGGCCGAATGCCTCGGTCGCACGGTCGGGTGTGGTGTGGCGCACCATCAGCGTCCGGCTGGCAGCTTGCAGCGCCCCACCCGCTGCGCCGATCAGCGCACCACAGATAAAGAAGATCTGATCGGACATGCCCCCTGCCGGATCCAGCGGGAAACCCCAAAGGCTTTCGCGGGTCATGCCGACGATGATGATGCAGACAAGCATCAGAACGACGATACAGAATGCGATCACCGGTTTCGGACCAAAGCGGCGGTCCGCCTTGCCGCCAACCCATGAGGCGATCATGGCGGTGACTGCCCCCACCACACCAAAGACGCCAATCTGCGTGATCTCCCACCCCAGCACGCCGGAGGCGTAGACCCCGCCAAAGCCATAAAGCGCATTCAATGCATCGCGGTAGAACAGGGATGACACGAGATAGGCTGACAGGCTGCCCCTGTATCGCAGCGAGGCAAGCAGATCGCGCAGGCTGGAAAACGCGGCAGACAGGTTCAGCGGGCGGCGTTCGGTGTGCGGTTCCTTTACCCACATAAAGAAGGGGATCATGAAGACCAGATACCAGACCGCCGTGAAGGGGCCGACGGCGCGGGTGCCCTCCCGCGCCTCTGGATCCAGCCCGAAAAGCGGATCAATCCCGATCAGAGTTTTCCCCGTCGCGCTGTTTTCTGCAAACAGCGCCAGCATGATCGCCAGCGCCAGCACACCGCCCAGATAGCCAAAGGCGAAACCACTGCCGCTGACTGCGCCAAGATCATCATGGTCGCCCAGGCTGGGCATCAAAGCGTTGGTGAAGATGGTCGCAAACTCCATCCCAATAAAGCCCAACCCAAAGAACAGCACGGCCCAGAACAGGTTGTCGCCACCCGGCGCGATGTACCACAGCGCGTAGGAGCCGAAGATATAGAAGGCGGAAAAGAACCAGACCCAGATCAGGCGGCGACCTGTACTGTCGGCAATTGCGCCCAAAAGGGGTGCAATTATCGCCACGATCACCGATGCGATGGCAAGCCCGGCCCCCCAATAGGCCTGTGCAGCGGCCCCTGCGGCATCGGCATCCAACCCCTCGGCCATGTAATAGCCACGGGCGATTTCTGCGAAATAGGGGCCGAAAATGAAGGTCAGGAGAAGCGTGTTATAGGGTTGGCTGGCCCAATCGAAAAAGAACCAACCCCAGATGCGCCGTTTCGCGCTGACTGCCGTTGCCATCCCTGCCCCCTGCCCTGCGGTCTTTGGGCAGAGTCAATCGTGAAACGGCCCGGCGCGCAAGTCACGCCATTGCATGTCCGTTGGATAGATCAGCGGTTTGGGGGCCAGGGCCGGGTGGACTCGGACGTGATCCATGACTGCACGAAATCCGGCAGGGGTGGGCTTTCGGTTGGCTGGCCCAGTGCGGCGAGCACCCGTTCAGGTGCAATAATCCCGTCGCGCGATGTGATGGCCGACCGCAGGACCATGTGGCTGGTGCAATCATCGCCCTTCCACATCGACTGTTCCAGGTAAAGGAAACGGTGATCCCAACCGACACAGCGGCTGTGCATCGTGACCACATCAAAGGCGCGGATGCGGCGGCGATAGCGCACAGTATTTCCCGCCACTGTTAGGCCCCAGCGGTTGGCCAGCAGAACCGTTTTCAGCCCCGTTCTGATCCCCAGCGGGATACGCCCCAGATCATACAGTGTCAGCGTGCGGCCATTGTTCAACTCGACCCATGGGTCAAGATCCCAAGGCCAGCAACGATGCGTGCTGACATGGGTGCCCAAGAGCGGCAGTTGCGGCGCGTTGCGGAACTTCCACAGCTCCTTGGCCATGCGGACGAAAGGATACATCGGTCACTCTCCTGTCTTGGCCCCGGTTGCCCCGGTGGAAGACCAAGGTCAACCCACAACGCTGCGGAAGGCCGTTGCCCTTTTGCGATCCAGCCGCTACCTCTGCACACAACCCATAGTATGCGGAGGCCCCGGAATGACCTCGATCCTGCAAATTCTGCTTTTGATCCTGGATATCGCCCAGTGGATCATCCTGGCCCATATCATCATGAGCTGGCTGATCAATTTTCAGGTGCTGAACCTGCGCCAACCGATTGTCGCCCAAATCTGGGACGGCTTGAACCGTATCCTTGAGCCGATCTATTCCCGCGTCCGGTCGGTGCTGCCAAATATGGGCGGGCTGGATCTTGCACCGCTGGTGGTGCTGCTGGGGGTCTATGCGCTGCGGATCATCCTGATCAACAACGCGTCGGTCTTTGTCTGATCTTGATCTTGCGTAAACCGCGCGCGGGCGATCATCGCCCCGCCGCTTGATGATTCCGGGCCCATGACCGAACCGCAGACGCTTCTTCAATCCATCTTCGGCTTTCCGGGCTTTCGCCCCGGACAAGAGGAGATTGTCGATGCCGTTCTGGCCGGGCGGAACACGCTGGCGATCATGCCCACAGGCGGCGGCAAGTCGCTGTGTTTTCAGCTGCCCGCCCTGTGCCGCGACGGGGTGACGGTGGTGATCTCGCCGCTGATCGCGCTGATGCGGGATCAGGTCCGGTCGCTGCGCGAAGCGGGGGTGGATGCGGGCGCGCTCACCTCTGGCAATACCGAGGCGGAAACGGAAGAGGTCTTCGCCGCGCTGGATGAGGGGCGTTTGAAGCTATTGTACATGGCACCCGAACGGCTCTCCTCGGCCGCCACCTTGCCGATGCTGCGCCGGATCAGAACGACGATGATCGCCGTGGATGAGGCGCATTGCGTAAGCCAATGGGGCCATGACTTCCGCCCCGACTATCTGCGCATCGGCGAGTTGCGGCGCAGTCTGGGCGTTCCGCTGGCGGCCTTTACCGCCACCGCGGATGAGGAAACGCGGGCCGAGATCGTGACGCGGCTGTTCGACGGGGTGATGCCAGACACCTTCCTGCGCGGATTTGATCGGCCGAATATCCACCTTGCCTTTGCCGTGAAGGACAATCCCCGCACGCAAGTTCTGCGCTTTGCTGCGGCGCGAAAAGGGCAATCCGGGATCGTCTATTGCGCCACGCGGGCCAAGACCGAAACGCTGGCGCAGGCCCTGCGTGAAGAGGGGCATGCTGCCTGTTTCTATCACGGCGGAATGGACCCGGAAGAACGCCGTCAGGTCGAGATGCGCTTTCAGCGCGAAGATGGGCTGATCGTGGTGGCGACGGTGGCCTTTGGCATGGGGATCGACAAGCCCGATATCCGCTGGGTGGCCCATGCCGATCTGCCCAAGTCGATTGAAGGATATTATCAGGAAATCGGCCGTGCAGGTCGCGACGGCGCGGCGGCGGAGACCATGACGCTCTATGGCCCCGACGACATCCGTCTGCGCCGCAGCCAGATTGACGACGGGCTGGCCCCGCCAGACCGCAAGGCCGCAGATCATGCGCGGCTGAATGCGCTGCTGGGATTGGCCGAGGCGATGAAATGCCGCCGTCAGGTTCTGCTGGGCTATTTCGGCGAGACGACGGAGCCTTGCGGCAATTGCGATCTGTGCGACCGGCCCGCCGATCTGTTCGACGCGACTGAGGCCGTGCGCAAGGCGCTGTCGGCCATCCTGCGGACGGGGGAATGGTTCGGGGCCGGGCATCTGATCGACATTCTGACAGGCAGCGACACGGAAAAGGTGCGTGAACGCGGACATGACAAGCTGCCGACCTTTGCCGTCGGGCGCGATCTGAGCAAGGCCGCCTGGGGCGCGGTGTTCCGGCAGATGATGGGCCGCGATCTTGTGCGCCCGGATACCGAACGGCATGGCGCGTTGCGGATGACCGATGCGGCAAGGCCCATTTTGCGGGGCGAGGAAAGCATCACCCTTCGGCGTGATACCATCACCTCGGCCCAGCCACGGGTGGCAGCGCGGGCCTTGGTGGCAGATGAGGATGCGCCGCTTCTGTCGGCCCTGAAGTCCAAGCGCCGCGCACTGGCCGAGGCGGCGGGTGTGCCTGCCTATGTCATCTTCCCTGACCGCACGCTGATCGAGATGGCCGAGAAGCGCCCTGCCGATCTGGACGGGATGGCCGGGATCACCGGGGTGGGTGCGAAGAAGCTTGAAAGCTACGGCGCGGCCTTCCTTGAGGTGATCAACGGCGCGGCTGACGTTCTGCATCCCCAACGGATGCGATTGGCTGGGCGGCCAGCTGGGCCGGTGTTTGACCGACTGGCGGATGTGCAACTGGCCCTGTCGCGGGGCGAGGATGGAACGGGGAAGTATCTGTCCGTCACTCATTCCACCCTACGCCTAATCGCCGAACGGCGGCCTGCCAGCCTATCCGATCTGGAGCGGATACAGGGCATGGGCGAGCAAAAGGTGGAACGGTTCGGGCAGGCGTTTCTGGATGTCTTGCGCGAGGCGTGATCAGACCTACTTGTTGCGGTAAAGGAGCCTGTGATGTTGACCGTGATTTCCCCCGCGAAACGGCTGGATCAAGAACCGCGCGCCTTGCCAGCAGGGCTAGGGCCGACGCAGCCCGCCTTTGCCGCCGATGCCGTCAAACTGGCGCGGATCGCGCGTGGGCTGAGCGTGGCCGATCTGCGCAATTTGATGGCCATATCCGAATCTTTGGCAAAGCTGAACGCCGAACGGTTCGCGGCCTTTTCGGCCAAGCCAGATGCAGCGGCAGTGAAGCCTGCAGCTTTCTGTTTTGACGGTGACACCTATGCCGGGCTGGAGGCGCGGACGCTGGATCCGGATGCGCTGCGCTGGGCGCAGGATCGGTTGCGCATCCTGTCAGGTCTTTACGGGTTGCTCCGCCCGCTGGACCTGATTCAGCCCTATCGGCTGGAAATGGGCAGCAAGCTGGCAAATCCCAAAGGGGCCGATCTTTATGCGTGGTGGGGCAACAGGATATCCCGGGCGCTGAACGTTGCGGCGAAAGAGGCGGGAACGGGCATTCTGGTGAATTGCGCTTCGCAGGAATATTTCGGGGCGGTGGACCTGAAGGCGCTGAAACTGCGGGTGATCACGCCCGTCTTTCTTGAAGGGCGCGGAGCAGAGGCGAAGGTAATTTCCTTCTTTGCCAAAAAGGCGCGCGGTGCGATGGCGCGATACATCGCGGAACATCGTCTGACCAATGCCGATGATCTGCGCGGGTTTGACATCGGCGGCTATGCCTTTGCGTCCGACCGGTCTGCAGGGGACCGGCTGGTGTTCTTGCGAGATCAGGTGGCTGACGTCGCGGCCTGAACCGCATTATCACGCGGCGGTGCTCTGCGCCGCGACGGGCCCAAGCACGGCGTCGGGAGGGCAAAAGTGCAAAAGCACCTCGATCAGCGCGGACATGCGGAGCGGTTTGGTCAGATGCCGGTCAATCCCGGCAGCAAGGAACCGGACACTGTCATCTTCCATCGCATGGGCGGTCAGCGCGATGATCGGCACCCGTGCGCGCCCACCTTCCATGCTGCGGATTTTGCCTGATGCGGCGCAGCCGTCCAGTTCGGGCATCGAGATATCCATGAAGATCAGGTCGGGATGGAAATCCTGCCAGATCTCTACTGCCTCACGTCCATTATCGGCAAAGCGCAGATCGAGATCGAGGTCGCGCACCATCTTGGCAAGAACAAGTTGGTTGGTCTTGTTATCTTCGGCGGCCAATACACGCATACGTCGAGTCTGCGAAGGGGTGTTTGCCGCGATAGGGATCGTGCTGCCCGTCTGTCGCGTCAGGGCGCGATACAGATCCGCCCGCAGCACTGGTTTGACAAGGATTTCATGCAGTATGCCCTCTTGTCGGGCGGCCTCGGCCTCAGGCAGTTGATCGGGGGTTACCATCAGGATGCGCGGTTGCTTGGCACCGTTCCGCGCCATGGCCCGGCACAGGGCAAGGCCGTCTAGACTGTCAGATCCGTGATCCAACAGAATGGCGGCATCCGTGCTGGAAAGGGCTTGATCCAGCGCTTCTTGGGCGTTTCTGCACGCGATCAGGTCGATGCCAAAGGGGGCCAGTTGGCGTTCAATGATCGTCCGGTTGGTCGGATTGCCGGCACAGAGAAGCAAGCGGCGCAGGCTAGTGGGCACGCGGGCGGGAAGCGCCTCTTCCGCAACGGGCAGGGTCAAGGCGAAGCCGAAACAGGACCCTTTGCCCGGTTCGCTGTCGACCCACAACTCGCCTTCCATCCGGGTGATGAGCCGACGGGTGATGGCAAGGCCCAAACCGGTGCCTTCGTATCGGCGGTTGGCGGCGTCTTCGACCTGAGTGAATTCATCAAAGATGCGTTCCAGCTGTTCCGGCGCAATGCCGATACCGGTATCTTCCACCGTGATGTGCAGGCGGGCCGTCCCGTCAAACGGCTGAATCCCGACGACACGCACAAGAACATGGCCCGTTTCGGTGAACTTGACCGCATTACCCATCAGATTGGTCAGCACCTGCCTGAGGCGGCCCGGGTCCCCCACAAGGCGGGTGGGAAGGAACATGTCATAGTCCGTCAAAAGTTCGATCCCCTTCGCGCGGGCCTGCGGCTGCAACAGGATTGCGGTTTCATGGATCAGACGTTCCAGATCAAAGGGTTCGGGACGCAGCGCCAGATGACCGGCTTCAATCTTGGAGTAATCCAGTACGTCATTGATGATGGTCAAAAGTGCCTCACCCGATGAGCGGATGGTTTCGGCAAAGAGTCGTTGTTCCTCGGTCAATTCGGTGCCGCAAAGCAGTTCAGCCATACCGACGACGCCATTCATCGGTGTTCGGATTTCGTGACTCATGTTCGCTAGGAAGGCGGATTTTGCTCGGTTCGCAGCTTCGGCTGCTGCACGGGCGGCGAGCAGGGTTTCTTGTGCCGCGCGTTCAGGCGTGATGTCGCTGCGCAGGCCAACGCGGCCACCGTCGGGTGTGATGTGATCTTGCGCGCGGATCCAGCGGCCATCGGTAAAGCGCTGCTCGACCGTACCGGAAGCGGCGCGGTATTCGGCGAGCCTTTCAGTAATCCATGCCTCTTCCCGGCCAAGTGCATCGGCATGCAGACCGGTGGCAAGGCTTGCGCGAAGCAGGTCTTCGAACCGGATGCCCGGACGGATCACATCCTGTGCCAGCGCATAAAGATCGCGGTATCGCTGGTTGCACATGATCAGACGATCCTGATTGTCAAAAATCACAAAGCCATCGGGGATCGCCTCAACCGCTGCGCGCAAGCGCATTTCGGCGGTGATGTCGATGGCAAGGCTGACGCGGTCGCCATCGCGGGCGCGGCGATCTTCAAGCCGGATCCAGCGGCCAGATTGCAGGGCGAGTTCGACGGGCGGGATATCGTCACCGGCGATGCGGTCACACATCGCGGCGATCCAGCCTTCCACCTCTTGATCCAGCAGCATGAGCGGGGCCACGGCGGCCAGCAGGTCGCGATAGGCCATCCCAGGGGCGATGGCGCCTTCAGCAAAAGGGTGAAGCCAAGCGCGGTTGGCCAGCAGCAGCCGGTTCTCGGCATCGAAAACCGCAAACCCGTCGCGGATGATGTCGATGGATGTCCGCAAGCGGCGTTCGGCCATTACGGCCGTCGTATGCGCGCGGTCAAGGTCGCCGAGGTATCGTTCGTTCTGGCCCTTCAACCGGGCAGCCTCAGACCGGGCGGCGCGGGCGGACTGACGTTCCTCAACCACCTGTTCTGAAAGCGCGCGCGCCTGAAGAGCCAGCTTTTCATTTGCCGCCGCCAGCTCACGGCTTTTCCATTCCAGATGCCGTTCCGCCGCCATACGGGCGCGACGTTCCTGTGACAGTCTTTCTGCCGGTGTCATGGCGGATGCGATTCCCTGCTGGTCCTTGGTCCAGCATCGGCGAGGTCGGTAAACCAGCGGTAAACGGCTGCGGTGCCCGGACGACTCATTGCCATTTGACCCGGTCACATGCCAGCATCAGCCGACTTCCAGCCATTCACGGTGTCGCCATGCGTTTTCATTTCATTCTGATTTCCGCCCTGCTGTCATTTTCCGCTTTGCCCGCTGCCGCGCAGGATCTGGTTCCCGCGAAACGGCTGGTGCTGTCGCAGGATATTGACCTGCCGGGGGGCGATTTCGCCTCGGCGTTTGACACCACACTGGAGGCCTGCCAGCGGGCCTGTCTGGCCAATTCAAGCTGCGAAGCGTTCACCTTCAACGGGCGGAACGGAAGCTGTTTCCTCAAGGCGGGGCCGGGTGAAGGCGCGCCTTATGCCGGAGCGATTTCGGCCTATGTGCTGCCCGCCGCCGATGGCGCGGCCGACCGGGCAACACTCCGGCGGGGCGAGATTGGCTTTGTGCAGGATTGGGAACTGTCCTCGGTCAGCCAGCAGGCAACGGGCTTGGCAGGCCAGCACATGACCGGCGACTGGACTGCGCCCGATCTGATGGCGGCGGCCAATGATGCCGAGATATCTGGGGATTTCGACACCGCATCACGCTATGTCGGCGCGGCAATCAACCTGACCGATGCCGCAGGGGATTGGGCGGAATATGCCCGCCTGTTGCTGGCCGCGGGTGAGGCCGAGGGTCCGGATCAGCGCAGCTATCGCGAGCGGTCCTATTTCGCGACGGTGAATGCCTATCTGCGCGCTGACAGCGCGCCGGAGCGTCACACGATACTTGTGTATATGGGGCAAGCCTTGGAGCGGTTAGATCGGGGCAGCGATACGGTGCGTGCGTTGCGGCTGGCGCAATCGTTACAGGCAAGAGATGACACAGGGGCCTATCTGGCCGAGGCGGCAGGGAAATACGGCTTTCGTATCGTCGAAAACCGGGTGGAATCCGACAGCGCCCGCCCGCGCATCTGCGCGACGTTTTCCGAGGATTTGGCAGGCAAGGGCGTGGACTACGCCAGTTTCGTGCAGTTGGACGAGCCGGGGCTTACGGTCAGCGCGCAGTTTCATGACATCTGCGTCGAGGGTTTGACCCATGGTCAGCGCGCAACGGTGACATTCCGCGAAGGCCTGCCCGCCGCCGATGGGCAGGTGCTGGGCGCATCGGTCGACATCACATCTTATATCCGCGACCGCAATCCCGGCGTGCGCTTTCCGGGGCGGGCCTACGTCCTGCCCAAGGCGGGCGGCGCGGCGCTGCCGGTCGAGACGGTGAATACCGAAGCGCTGGACCTGACGCTGTACCGTGTGACCGACCGCAACCTGATACGGGCATTCCAGAACGGCTACCTTTCTTCGCCGATGGCAGAATGGCAGGAATTCGATTTCGTCGCCCAAACGGGAACGGAGGTCTGGAAAGGCAGCGCCACAGTGGGGATGGAGGTCAACCGCGATGTGACCACCCGCCTGCCGATGGAAGAGGCCTTGGCCGGTCAACCGGCAGGCGTCTATGCGCTGCGCGCATCCGTGCCTGGGGAACAGCCGTGGGAGGTGCCTGCCGGTTGGCAGTGGTTCACCGCGTCCGATCTGGGGATCACCACCCTGTCTGGGGTGGACGGGCTGCATGTCTTTGTCCGGGGCCTTGGCACCGCCGAGGCGAAGGCAGGTGTGACGGTTGATCTACTGTCGAACGGGAATGAAGTTCTGGGCAGCGCAACGACGGATGATCAGGGTTACGCCCGCTTTGACGGCGGGCTAACACGTGGGGTGGGCGGGGCCGCTCCTGCGCTGGTGGTCGCGCGTGAGGGAGATGCCGACATCGCCTTCCTGTCGCTGAACGATCCGGAGTTTGACCTGTCCGATCGCGGGGTCGAAGGGCGCGAGGCCGCGCCGCCCGTGGATGTGTTCCTGACCACCGATCGCGGTGCTTATCGCGCGGGTGAGACGGTCTATGCCACGGCCCTTGCCCGCGACAGCGGGGCCGCGGCCATCGAAGCGCTGCCCCTGACCGCCGTGGTCAAGCGCCCCGATGGGGTGGAGCATGCGCGGATGTCGGTGAATGACTGGGGCGGCGGCTATGTGTTCAGCCAGCAGATCTTGGGCTCTGCCCCGCGCGGTGTTTGGCGTCTTGAGGTGCTGGCCGATGTGGACGCGCCGCCCCTCGCCGCAACCACCTTTCTGGTCGAGGATTTCCTGCCGGAGCGGATCGATTTTGATGTGACGGTGCCAGAGGGTCTTCGTCTGGGCGAAGTGGCCGATCTGAACGTCGCCGCGCGCTATCTGTTCGGCGCGCCGGGGGCCGATCTGGCCATTGAGGGCGAGGTGACGCTGCGGGCGGCAGATACGCTGAAGGGTTGGGAAGGCTATCGCTTTGGCCGCCATGACGAGCCGTTCAATGGCGCGATGCAGAGCCTTGATCCCGCGCGCACCGATGCGGCGGGGCTGGCGACGGTGGCAGTGGCCCTGCCCGATGCGGGCGATGCGGGCCGCCCGCTGGAGGCGCGGATCGCGCTGCGCGTGGCCGAGGGATCGGGCCGCCCGGTGGAACGGGTGACGACCGTGCCACTGGCCCCGGCAAGCGCGATGATCGGCGTGAAGCCGATGTTCGATGGCGTTGTGGCCGAGAATGGCGAGGCGCGTTTCACGCTGGCGGCTGTCGGCCCCGATGGCGCGGCCACAGAGATGACCGCCAGATGGGAACTGGTGCGGGTCGAGACGACCTATCAATGGTATCAGAGCTTTGGCAACTGGATGTGGGAACCCGTCACGCGCCGGGAACGGGTGGCCGAGGGCGAGGTGGCGCTGACCGCACCAACCGAAATCGCAGTGCCGGTGAAATGGGGGGAGTATGAGCTTGCGGTGACGCAGGCGGACGGCACGGCGGCAACGTCGGTTCCCTTTGCCGCCGGATGGTTTGCGGCAGCGGACGCGGCGGCGACGCCCGATACGCTTGAGCTTTCGCTGGACAAGGCCGCCTATGCGGCGGGCGACACGGCCAAGCTGCGGCTGGTGCCGCGCTTTGCGGGCAAGGCGGTGGTGATGGTGCTGTCCAACCGTCTGGTCGCGATGCAGGCGGTGGATGTGGCCGAAGGCGAGAACGTCATTGACCTGCCCGTGACCGATGATTGGGGCGCGGGCGTCTATGTGACGGCGTCGGTCCTGCGGCCCATGGATGTGGCAGCGGGGCGCAATCCGGCGCGGGCGCTGGGTCTGGCCCATGCGGGCGTTGATCCGGGGGCGCGGGCGCTGACTGCCACGGTTGAGGTGGCGGCAGAGGCTGATCCGCGCGGGGTATTGCCCGTGGCAGTCAAGGTGGATGGGGTTGTGGCGGGCGAAAAAGCCTATGTCACCATCGCGGCGGTGGATCAGGGTATCCTGAACCTGACCGCTTTCACGCCCCCCGATCCGCAGGGGCATTACTTCGGCCAGCGCAAGCTGGGCGTCGGTATCCGCGACATCTTTGGTCGGTTGATCGACGGGCTGAACGGGGCCGAAGGAACGGTGCGGTCCGGGGGCGATGCGGGCGCGCAGGCGCGGCTGCAAGCCCCGCCGCCGACAGAGGAACTGGTCGCCTACTTCACCGGACCGCTGGAAGTGGGGGCCGATGGCTATGCCCGCACGGAATTCACCCTTCCCGCCTTCAACGGCAGCGTGAAGGTGATGGCCGTGGCCTGGTCGAAAACCAGCGTGGGGCAGGCGAATGCCGATGTGCTGGTGCGCGATCCGGTGGTGGTGACGGCCTCCCTGCCGCGCTTCATGGCACCGGGCGATGAAAGCCGGGTGCTGCTTGAGATCGTCCATGCGACCGGGCCGTTCGGCACCATGGGGCTGTCGGTTTCCGGCACAGGCGTAACCCTTGGCGATGTCCCTGCGACCGTTGATCTGGCCGAGAAGGGCAAGCAGGTCATTGCCGTGCCGGTCACGGCGGGCGCGGAAGGCGTGCAGGAGATTGCCGTCACCCTGACCACGCCGGACGGCAAGGCGCTTACCAAAACGCTCGCCCTGCCCATCCAGCGAGGCGACCCCGAGGTGGTGAAGGTGTCGCGTTTTGATCTGGCCGCAGGGCAGACCTTCAGCTTCGATGATGCCGTTCTGGCGGGCTATGCGCCCGGTGCGCGGGCCACGCTGGCGATCGGCCCGCTGGCGCGGCTGAATGCGCCGGGGATCTTGGCGGCGCTGGACCGGTATCCCTATGGCTGCACGGAACAGATGACATCCAAGGCGATGCCGCTGTTGTATTTCGATCAGGTGGCGCAGGCGATGGATCTGCCATGGTCCGACGATGTGCGCGGCCGCGTGCAGGAAGCGGTGGCCGAGATTCTGACCAATCAAGGCAGCGAAGGGGGGTTTGGTCTTTGGGGGCCGGGATCGGGTGACCTGTGGCTGGATGCCTTTGTGACCGACTTCCTGTCGCGGGCCAAAGCGCGCGGCTTCGATGTGCCGGATCGTGCGATGCGCATGGCCTTGGACAACCTACGAAATCAGGTGAATTTCGCGCCGGATTTCGACCTTGGCGGTGAGGCGCTGGCCTATTCCCTGATGGTGCTGGCGCGCGAAGGGGCGGCGGCGATTGGCGACCTGCGCTATTATGCCGATGTGAAGGGCGATGCCTTTGCCACGCCCACCGCCATGGCGCAGCTTGGCGCGGCGCTGGCGGCTTATGGCGAACAGGCGCGGGCGGATGCGATGTTCGCGCGGGCGGGTGCCTTGTTGCAGGCGGCGACGGTTGAGACGGAACAACTGTTCCGCGCCGATTACGGCACCAGCTACCGGGATGCGGCGGCAGTGTTGACGCTGGCAGTGGAGGCCGGGTCCAACGCCGTGGACCGCGAGGCGCTGACAGACCGGATCGCGACATCGGGGCCGCTGTCCACACAGGAAAGCACATGGGCGCTGCTGGCGGCCAATGCGCTGATCGACGCGCCGGATGCGGGGGGCATCACTCTTGACGGCCAGCCCGCCAATGGACCGCTGGTGCAAATGCGCCTGCTAGGGGCCGCCCCGGTGGCGGTGGCCAATGGCGGGGCGGATACGACGCTGACCGTCACCACCTTCGGCGTGCCAGAGGTGGCGGAACCGGCATCAGGCAACGGCTATGCCATCGCGCGGCGCTATCTAGCGATGGATGGCAGCGCGATTGATCCGGCCTCGGTCCCGGTGGGAACGCGGATGATCGCGGTGCTGGAGGTTACTCCCTTTGCCCGTGGCGAGGCGCGTCTGATGGTGAACGATCCCCTGCCCGCCGGGTTCGAGATCGACAATCCCAACCTGATGACCGGCGGCAGTCTGCCCGCGCTTGAGGGGTTGGAGATGCTCGATATCGTGGCCCATGCCGAATACCGGCAGGACCGTTTTCTTGCCGCCGTAGACCGGATGGATAATCAGCCCTTCCGTCTGGCCTATATCGTACGGGCCGTGTCGCCAGGTTCGTTCCACCACCCCGCGCCGTCTGTCGAGGATATGTATCGCCACGATTTCCGCGCTGTGGGTGAAACAGGGCGGGTCGTCGTGACGGAGTGACGCCGTGACCACGGCACGCGCCGTTTTCGGGCTGGCGGCGGGGCTGTTCCTCGCCGCCGTTGCGCGTGATGGATTTGACGATTGGGTGGGGGCAACAGTATTGCCGCCACTGGTGCCCGAAACATCGGTGCTGGTCGAAGACCGCAACGGGGAACTGTTGCGCGCCTATACGGTCGCGGATGGGCGCTGGCGGCTGGCGCTTTCACCAGATGCGGCAGACCCTTTGTTCATCGACATGCTGATCGCCTATGAGGACGGGCGGTTCATGGATCACGCCGGGGTGGATGCCCGCGCCATGGCGCGGGCGGTGGCGCAGGCGGTCTGGAACGGGGGCGTGGTGTCGGGCGGGTCTACGCTAACGATGCAGGTGGCGCGACTGCTGGAAGATAGTGGCACCGGGCGGCTCAGCGGCAAACTGCGTCAGATTCGGGTGGCGCTGGCGCTGGAACGGCGGCTGAGCAAGGCGCAGATTCTGGGGCTGTATCTGCAACTGGCCCCCTATGGCGGGAATATCGAAGGGTTGCGCGCGGCGACCCTGGCCTATTTCGGCAAGGAGCCCTGGAGGTTGACGACAGCCGAGGCGGCGCTGCTGGTGGCGATCCCGCAGAGCCCCGAAAGCCGCAGGCCGGACCGTCACCCCGATCGCGCGGCGGATGCGCGCGATCGGGTTCTGGCGCGGGCGGTGGCGAAAGGGATGATTGAGGCCGAACAGGCGCAGGCGGCGCGCGGCGAGGTGGTGCCTGTGGCGCGAAGGGCAGTTCCCGCCATCGCGCCACATCTGGCCGACCGGGCACGCGCGGATGCGCCGGGGGCGCAGGTGCATCGGTTGACCATCGACAAAGGGTTGCAGATCGCGCTGGAGGCGCTGGCGGCGGAAACCGTGCAGCATCAGGGAGAGCGGTTGCAGGTGGCCATTGTGGTGGCCGATCATGCGACGGGGGAAATCCTTGCCTCGGTCGGGTCAGCGGCGTTCCGGGCGGATGCGCGACAGGGGTTCGTGGATATGACGCAGGCGCTGCGGTCGCCGGGTTCGACGCTGAAACCGCTGGTCTATGCGCTGGCCTTTGACGAAGGCTTGGCCCATCCCGAAACGATGATGGAGGACCGCCCGACACGGTTTGGCACCTATGCGCCGCAGAACTTTGACCGGCAGTATCGCGGCACGGTGCGGGTGCGGCAGGCGCTGCAAATGTCGCTGAACATCCCTGTGGTTCACCTGACCGAGGCGATGGGTCCGGCGCGGCTGCTGGTGGCGATGGATCAGGCGCGGGTCGGCTATCGGCTGCCAGAGGGCCAGCCGGGGCTGGCCATCGCGCTGGGGGGGATAGGGGTCAGCTTGCAGGATATGGTGCAGTTATTCGCGGCACTGGCGCGGGGGGGCGTGGCACTGCCTTTGCGCTGGCGCCTGGATGGTGACGGCGACGAGGGCGCGCGGGTGGTGTCGCGGGTGGCGGCGTGGCAGGTGGCGGATATTCTGGGCGGGCTGGCCCCGCCGCCGGGAGCGCCCGAGAACCGTTTGGCCTATAAGACCGGCACCAGCTATGGGCACCGCGATGCCTGGGCCATCGGCTTTGACGGGCGGCATGTGGTGGGCGTCTGGCTGGGGCGGCCGGATGGCACGCCCGTGCCGGGGGTGTTTGGCGCGGATCTTGCAGCCCCGGTGCTGTTTCAGGCCTTTGCGCGGTTGAAGCCCGATCTGACGCCCCAGCCCCCTGCCCCGCCGGAAACCCTGCTTGTCGCTAATGCCCAATTGCCCCAACCGCTGCAACGATTCCGGTCACGCAGCGCCGCTTTTGCCTTGGCCGCGGATGCGCCAGCCGTCGCCTTTCCGCCAGATGGGGCCGAGGTGGAGCGCCTTCCTGAAGGCGTGCTGGTGCGGGTGGAAGGGGGAACCGCGCCATTCACATGGCTGGCCGATGGCAGGCCGATGATCACGGCCGAGCGCAGCCGCGCGGTGGTGCTGCCGCTGGACGGGCTGGGGTTCCTGACACTGTCAGTGATCGATGCCGAGGGGCGGTCTGCACGGGCGCGGATCAGGCTGCGCTGACGGTCAGACCCGTTCAATGGCAAGGCTGATGCCCTGCCCGCCACCAATGCACATGGTGATAAGCGCAGTGGCCTTATCCATCCGCTCCAGCGCGTGGATGGCCTTGACCACCAGGATCGCCCCAGTCGCCCCCACCGGATGGCCCAAAGCGATGGCCCCACCCGCAGGGTTCACGCGCGCGGGGTCAAGGCCCAGCGCGCGGGTCACGGCGATGGCTTGGGCGGCGAAGGCCTCATTCGACTCAACCAGATCGAAATCTTGCGGTTTCATGCCCAGCTTGGCGCAGAGCGCCTGCGTGGCGGGGATCGGGCCAAGGCCCATGACACGCGGATCAACCCCCGCAACCGCATAGCCGAGGATGCGCGCACGGGCGCCGTTGCGCTTGCCACGCGACAGGATAAGTGCGGCGGCACCATCGTTGATGCCGCTGGCATTGCCTGCGGTCACGGTGCCATCCTTCTGGAACACGGGCTTCAGGGCAGCGAGCGCCTCGGGCGTGGTGGCCTTGGGGTGTTCGTCGCGGTCGAACATCACCGGCCCCTTGCGCGAGGCAACCTCGACGGGGGTGATCTCATCGCTGAACCATCCCTCGGTAAGCGCGCGGGCGGCGCGGTGCTGGCTTTCCAGTGCGAAAGCATCCTGATCGGCGCGGCTGATGCCATGGGCAGCGGCGACGTTTTCCGCCGTCACGCCCATATGACCCGTGCCGAAAGGGCAGGTCAGCGCGCCGGTCATCATGTCGATGGCGCGGGTATCGCCCATCTTCTGGCCAAAGCGGGCGGCGGGCAGGGTGTGGGGCGACCGGGACATGCATTCCGCGCCGCCAACAAGGGCGGTGTCGGCGTCGCCTGCCATCAGGGATTGAACGCCCGACACCACGGCTTGCACGCCAGACCCGCAGAGGCGGTTGACGTTCATCGCAGGCACAGTTTCCGGCACGCCCGCCTGGATGGCGGCTACGCGGGACAGATACATATCACGCGGTTCAGTGTTGATGACATGACCAAAGACGGTAGTGCCGATGGCCGCCCCTTCCATCCCAGCACGCGACATGGCGGTTTTGGCGGCAATGGTCGCAAGGTCGATGGGGGAGATGCTGGCGAGGGAACCGCCAAAGCCGCCGATGGCGGTGCGGGCACCAGAGAGGATGTAGATATCGGTCATGTCACGGCTCCTGCTTTGTGTGCATCGTGCCATGCGGCGGTGGGTTTGTGCAGCATTGACGTGGCGTCGGGATTTCCGCGGCAGAGAACGGGGGCGGATGTTGACAGTGCCGCAGCGGCAGAGGACACCACTGGCAAGCCCTTTGTCGTGAGAACGAATTGAACAGCCTTATCCGCACCCACGCCGCGCTGCTCTTTGCCGGGGTTACGACATTCACTCTGATGGGGGCGGGGCAATCGCTCTATGGTCCTGCCCTGCCCGCCTTCGCGCGGGAATTCGGGCTGACGGTGGCGCAGGCGGGGTGGCTGATCTCCGCTTTGTGGATCGGGTCTGCGGTCGGTGTGGCGGTGATGTTCTTTCGCGGCCGTGCCATCACCCCGCGCCACGCGCTGGGGGCCATGGTCGTGGGATCGGCGCTGATCGCATCGGGGTTCGGCTGGGTGCCGACGCTGGTGGGATCGGTGATCTTTGGCACGGGATACGGCATTTCGACGGTTGTGTTCAACCCGCGGGTGCTGCGCGCCTTTGGGGTGAAGGGGCCGTCGATGGTCAGCCTGCTGAACGCCATGTTCGCGGTAGGCGCGATTGCGGCACCGTTGATCTTTGTCGCTTTGGGATCAAACCCACATCTGGCCTTTGCCATCGTGTCGGCGCTGTGCGCGCTGATCTGGCTGGCAGCCGGAACCTCGGGCCGGGAAGAAGAGGCCGCCGCAGGGACAGCATCGAAGCCCTACCGCGTGCGGCTGGGCCTGCTGTGCTTTGGCGTGATCTGCATCGGGGTGGAGGCCTGCCTGATCGGGCTGGGGCCGACGGCGCTGATCGCCACCGGGGCAAGCGAAGAAACGGCGGCGCGGGCGCTTTCGGGGTTCTTCGTGGCCTTTCTGATCGCACGGACGGCGCTGGTGTTCACGGCGCATGTCTTGCCGCCCTTTGCAATTTACGCGGGCGCCATGGTAGGGGCCGCGTTTTGCGCCGTTGCAGCCACGGTGCTGCCCGCCGTGCCGTTCTTCATCGCGATGGGGGCCTTCGCCGGGCTGTTCTTTCCGGGCTTCTTCGTCACCGCATCGCGGCTGATGGGGGATGACCCGCGCGTGACGCCAACGATTATCGCGGCCGGACTGGTGGGGGGGATTTCATCCCCCGTCCTGCTGGGCCAGCTTCTGGTGGGCTTGGGCGAACGCGGGCTTTTTCAGGTGATTGCCGTGGTCACTGTGGCGACGGCGGCGGTCGCGCTAATCCTGCTGCGCCGGATCAGCGCCGAGGTTGCGAAGAGCTGATCACCCGCCCGCCTGCCATGTCTTGACTGCATCCAGCGGTGAAACAAGCATCAGGATGTTCAGGAGAAGGCCGTCGCGGATGATCCACATCGTCGCCGCCTCGAACAGCACGATAAGCGCGACCGAAGCCCAAACCGGCAGCGCACGGGCAAGGAAGAAGCCAACCACCATGGCCAAAATATCCGCCACCGTATTGATCACGCTGTCGCCGTAGTAATCCAGCGAGATGGTCACGGAACGATAGCGTTCGATCACCGCCTCGGAGTTCTCCACAATCTCCCACGCCGCCTCTATCACCGTAGCGATGGTCAGCCGCCAGCCAAAGGACAGGCGGCGCGCGATCAGCCACAACAGGCCATAGAACAACAGGCCATGGATAATGTGGGAGGGCGTGTACCAATCGCTCAGGTGCTGCGAGTTTTCCGAACTCATCGTTTCGCCATGCCAGAGTTTGACATAGCCGCATTCGCAGATCGGCACCCGCCCGACGTAAAGCAACCAGAGCGCCGTCAGGGCGATGATGGCCACGGTCACGACATAGGGCAAACGGTCACTTTGCGGCATAGTGCGATCCTGAACTGGTCTGAGGGCGGAGAGAAACGCAAATCGTTGAATCTGTCACCCCTATTCCTGCGGCAGAGAAGAACTATGTTCCGCCCATGAGCAAGTACGGACCCACCCGAGGCGAGCATCTGTTCCGGCTGATCTTTTCGATCTTCGGGCTGGGCTGCATTGGCGTTTTGTTCGGCGTGCAAGGCGTACCGCGCGGGCCGGGATTGGTTGAGGTGGTGGGGATCGCCGCGGCGTTTTTTGGCGTGACCTTCATCCTGTCGGCAAGGGCGCTGTTGCGCAGGACTCAGGGCTGAAGCGGGCGGCGGCCCTGATCCGTCAGTACCCAGACATCGCGACCTTCGATGACTATGGCAGTCAGAGGGCCACCGTAGGCGGCCGAGCTGTCGATGTTCACTCGGTTGCCGTAGTGGGTGGGAACGTCCAACGCGGTATGGCCGTGGACAATCAGAAAGCCATGATCGCGGCGATCATCCAGAAAGCTGGTGCGGATCCAGACCAGATCGGTTTCCGTTTGTTGCAGCATGGGGATGCCGGGGCGAATACCCGCGTGAACGAACACGACCTCGCCGCGCTGCAGCCATGACGGACGCGTCTGCAGGAAATCCCGATGGGATTGGGGAACAGCAGCGACCGCTTCTGCATGCACGGGTGACATAGGGCGGTCCAGCGCGTTTTTCACGCCATAGGATGCAAGCGTTTCGGCACCGCCGATTCGGGGATGCAGCCAGGCCAGATCGGGGCGCAGGCCTTCTTCTTGGTCTTTCGGATCATTCAGGAAGCGGGTGAACATCCGGTCATGGTTGCCCTTGAGTGTGACCCAGTTCTGCCCGGCGGCAGTGCCTTGGATCAAATGATCAACCACACCCCGGCAGTCAGGGCCACGATCCACATAGTCGCCGAGGTGGATCACCGGGGCGTCCATGTCGCCAGTCTGGCGGCGGTCTTCGGCGATCCGGTCATGAGCCCGCAGGAGCAGGTCAAGATGGCCGTGAATATCGCCTATAGCATAGCTGCGCATCGTGCCTGTCCGGGGTTCTTGGGCGGGACGCCCGGCGGTTTCGCACCCCCGGACCCCCGCGGGATATTTGGACAACGGGGAAGGGGCAAGGGGTATTGCCCATTCCCCGCCGTGTCATCAGACCACGTCGAATTCCAGCGGCTTGACCTGCTGGAACATGCCGGTTGATTCCAGCGTATCCACCACCTTGGGATCAATCGCCTGATCGAGGTAGAGGATGGCGATGGCATCTTGCCCCACCCCTGACCGGCCAAGCGTGAAGTTCGCTATGTTGACGCTGTTCTTGCCCATGGTCATGCCAAGCAGGCCAATGATGCCGGGCACGTCTTCGTTGGTGGTGTAGAGCATGTGACGGCCAATTTCGGCGTCGATATTGATACCCTTGATCTGGATGAAGCGGGGTTTCCCGTCGCTGAAGCAGGTGCCCGCAACCGAACGTTCGCGCTTGTCCGTCACCATCGTCACCTTGATATAGGCGTCGAAGACTCCGGTCTTTTCCTGCCGGGTGGTGGAAATCAGAATACCCCGTTCCTTGGCCACGATGGGCGCAGAGACAAGGTTCACATCCGGATTTTGCGTTTTCAACACGCCCGCAATGACCGACTGGTTCAGAGCGGCGAGGTTCATGTCGGCCACGGCACCATCATAGAGGATGTTGATGGCCTTGATCGGCTCATCCGTCATCTGGCCGATAAAGGCACCAAGATGCGAGGCGAGCTTGACCCACGGCCCCATGACGGCAGCCTCCTCAGCCGTGACGTTGGGCATGTTGAGCGCATTCTGGACGGCGCCAGTCAGGAGGTAGTCCGACATCTGTTCGGCCACCTGAAGGGCGACGTTCTCCTGTGCCTCGGTCGTGGAGGCCCCGAGGTGCGGGGTGCACACGACGTTGGGGTGGTTGAAGAGCGGGTTTTCCGTGGCGGGTTCCACCTCAAACACATCCAGGGCGGCGGCGGCGACATGGCCAGCATCCAGCGCGTCCTTCAATGCAGCTTCGTCGATCAACCCGCCACGGGCACAGTTGATGATGCGGACGCCCTTCTTGGTTTTGGCAAGGTTATCACGCGACAAGATGTTACGGGTCTTGTCCGTCAGGGGGACATGCAGGGTAATGAAATCAGCGCGGGCCAGTAGATCATCGAGTTCCACCTTGGTGACGCCAAGCTGTTTCGCGCGTTCCTCGGACAAGAAGGGATCATAGGCGATCACCTTCATCTTCAAGCCGACTGCACGGTCGCAGACGATGCCGCCGATATTGCCTGCACCGATCACGCCGAGCGTCTTGTTGAACAGTTCCACCCCCATGAATTTCGACTTCTCCCACTTGCCCGCATGGGTGGAGGCATTCGCCTCGGGGATTTGCCGGGCGATGGAGAACATCATCGCGATAGCATGTTCGGCGGTGGTGATGGAATTGCCGAAGGGCGTGTTCATCACGATGACGCCCTTCTTGGATGCCGCCGGAATATCTACGTTATCGACACCAATCCCGGCGCGACCGACGACCTTGAGGTTGGTCGCCAGTTCCAGCAGCTTTTCGGTGACCTTGGTGGCGGAGCGGATGGCGAGGCCGTCATATTGGCCGATGATTTCGGCCAGCTTTTCCTTCTCTTTGCCGAGTTTCGGCATGTAGTCGACTTCCACGCCACGGTCGCGGAAGATCTGGACGGCGGTTTCAGAGAGTTCGTCGGAAACGAGAACGCGGGGGGCCATTGGGGGCTCCATTTCAATAGGGTTTTGGGGATTGGGTCGGGCGGGGTTCACCCCGCCGTCCCTTGTCAGGCAGCTTGCGCGAGCGCGGCGATCTCAGCCGTGAAGGCGTGCGCGATCCACGGCATCAGGGCGGAAACATCGGCGGTTTCCACCGTTGATCCGCACCAGATGCGAAGGCCGGGGGGGGCGTCACGATAGGCCCCCACGTCATAGGCCACGCCCGCCTTTTCCAACCGCTTGGCGACCGCCTTGGCGAAAGCCTCGCCATCGGTGATGCGGGGATCGTTGAATTTCAGGCAGACGCTGGTGGTGGAGGCGTTGGCCGGGTTTTCGGCCAGGTTCTGCAACCACGGATTTGCGCCGCAGAAATCCCATACGACACGGGCATTGGCGGTGGCGCGGTCGATCAGCCCGGTCAGGCCGCCCACCGATTTCGCCCATTTCAGCGCGACGAGGTAATCCTCCACCGCCAGCATCGAGGGCGTGTTGATTGTCTCGCCCACGAAGATGCCTTCGATCAGCTTACCCTTTGACGTCAGGCGGAAAATCTTGGGCAAGGGCCAGGCGGGGGTATAGGTTTCCAGCCGTTCCACGGCGCGGGGCGACAGGATCAGCATCCCATGCGCGCCTTCCCCGCCCAGAACTTTTTGCCAGGAGAAGGTGGTGACGTCGAGCTTGTCCCAGGGCAGGTCCATCGCGAAGGCGGCGGATGTGGCGTCGCAAATGGTGAGGCCCGCGCGGGTGGCGGGGATCGCGTCGCCGTTGGCGACACGCACGCCGGAGGTGGTGCCGTTCCAGGTGAAGACGACGTCGCTGTCAAAATCGACGGTGGCAAGATCGACGATCTGGCCGTAGGGGGCGACCTTGACGGTGGCGTTGAGCTTGAGTTGTTTCACCGCATCGGTGACCCAACCTTCGCCGAAGGATTCCCACGCCAGCATCTCCACCGGGCGGGCGCCGAGCATTGTCCACATCGCCATCTCCACGGCGCCGGTATCCGATCCGGGGACGATGCCGATGCGATAATCGGCGGGAACGCCGAGGATTTCGCGGGTAAGATCAATGGCTTCTTTCAGCTTGGCCTTACCGACGGCGGCGCGGTGCGAACGGCCCAGCGGGGCGTCGGCCAGATGATCAAGGGTGAAGCCGGGAACCTTGGCGCAAGGGCCGGAGGAAAAGCGCGGATTGGCCGGGCGCTTGGCCGGCGGGGTCAGGTCTGTCATGGTAGCCTTCCAGCTAAAAGCCCCTCGTTGGGGAGGGGTGTCCCACTGGCCGGGATAGCCGGGCGGACGGGGTGGCACAAGCGGGAAAATTGCCCTAAAGCGGCGGAACGTCGCGCGAAAGCGACGGGTTTGTCCACTATCGGAAACTTCATGTTCATCGCCACGCTGCTGACCGCCCCCGCCACGCCGATCCTTGAACGCGCCACTGTGGAGGCGGTTCGCAATGCCTGGGGCGGGGGGGATGCGATCTGGCTGGAGCCGGGGGTAGCGGCGGAATTTCCGATGGAATCCATGCCCTTGAACCGGTGGGAGGTTTGGGCGGGCCTGCAGGGGATGCGGGTTGATCTGGTGGTGCAACCGGCCGAGGGGCGGCGCAAGAAGCTGCTGCTGGCGGATATGGATTCCACCATGATCGAACAAGAATGTATCGACGAACTGGCCGATGAGGCCGGGGTGGGCGCGCGGGTGGCCGAGATCACGAAGGCCGCCATGAATGGCGAGTTGGATTTCGAGGCCGCGCTGCGGGAGCGGGTGGGGTTGTTGAAGGGATTACCGGTGGCGGTGATCGACCGGGTGATCCGGGACCGGATCACGCTGATGCCGGGGGGGCGGGAACTGGTGGCGACAATGCGCGGGAACGGGGCCTATGCCGCGCTGGTGTCGGGGGGATTCACGGCCTTTACCGCGAAGATCGCAGCGGTGTTAGGATTTGATGAGAACCGCGCCAATACGTTGATTTCAGACGGGGATTCCCTGACGGGAGCGGTGGCGGAGCCGATCCTGGGGCGGCAGGCCAAGGTGGATGCGCTGGTTGAAATTACCACACGGCTGGGGATTTCCGAAGCCGAGGCGATGGCCGTGGGCGACGGGGCGAATGATTTAGGAATGCTTAAGCGCGCAGGGGCCGGGGTGGCGCTGCATGCCAAGCCCGTAGTGGCAGCGGAATGTGATATCCGGATCAATCACGGCGATCTGACCGCCCTTTTGTTCATTCAAGGATATCGGCGCGAAGAATTCCTGTCTTAACGCGCCTGTCGGGAATCGAGCTTCGCGCCAGGTGTGGTTTACGCTCCATTTCGATGCGGTCTTGGGGTAGAGATTGCGCGATGATCCTGACCGAAGTGTGAAGGGCGCGTGCCGTGATCTGCCAAGGGTCAGTTGGCGGGAGCCGGGGTGGTGATCAGGCCCGCAGCCTCCATCTCGGCGCGGGTGGGATACCACATGCCGTTCATGCCGATCGACACCACCTTGACCGCGAAATCGGCGCTGATGCCACGGCCAAGAAGATGCGTGATCAACTTGTTCGCGTCACGCTGGCCCTCTTCGTAAACCCATACGGCAAAGGTGAATTCGTCGTTCCAGCCATTGTCTGTGCGGACGTCTTCGTAATAGGCGCGCATGCTTTCCATGCCCCAGCTTGACGGGTGCAGGCCGACGCGGCCACCGCGGTTCATCACACGCTCCGCACCTGCGGAAAACAGGATCGCGCAGGCGCTGGCGCATTCGCCCTGCACTTCGGTGTTCAGGCCGTAATCCGTTATGATTGCAGCCATTTCATAGGCCGCTTCGATATATCCACCATCAGAGGTGAGGCGCATGGTGGTGATGCGGCCATCGTTTCGTTCGAGGATGGAGCGCAGGGCGTCGATGTCTTCGTAGGCGATGTCGCCGATGGTGTCGTCGGGGGTCATGCCGGAGTCGGCGTCGATCAGGGTGGCATCAACGGGGTTGGCTGTATTGTAGATCAGGCGGTTGCCATCGATGGTAAAGCGGGTGTCGGCAAGCGCGGTTCCCGCCAGAAACGACAGGGTGAGGGCGATGAGGGCGGTTTGCACGGGTATCCCCTTTATCCGGCATTTTCCGCAGATTAGCGCGAGCGGGAGACTGTGCAAGCGGGGTTTACTTCTGCACTCGGGGCGGGAATGAAGGCGGGATGTTTTTTGAAGTTGCCACCCATCTTGCCGTGCTGCTGATCCTTGCTGCCTTTCTGGCCGGGTTCGTGGATTCCATTGCGGGCGGGGGCGCGCTGATCACAGTGCCGGCCCTGTTGCTGGCGGGGGCGTCACCCATCGAGACGCTGGCGACGAACAAACTGCAAGGCACTTTTGGCGCGGCGACGGCGACGGTCAGCTATGCCCGTGCCGGGCATGTTGACCTGCGCCAACAGATTGGAATGGCAATGATTTCTGCCATGGGCGGGGCTTTGGGCGCGCTGGTGGCGCACCTGATTCCAGTGGAATTGCTGCGGATATTGATGCCTGTGGTGCTGGTGGCGGTGGCCTTGTTCTTTGCGCTGAAGCCGGGGTTAAGCGACGAGGATCGGGTGCAGCGGATGCGGCCGGGGGTGTTTGCGGTGACGGCGGTGCCGTTGGTCGCGGCCTATGACGGGTTCTTCGGGCCGGGGACAGGATCATTCTTCATGCTGGCCTTTGTGATGCTGGCGGGATTTGGCGTTCTGAAGGCGACGGCGCATACCAAATTGCTGAATTTTGCCAGCAATATTGGAGCTTTGGCGGTTTTCATCCCATCAGGAGCGATGTGGTGGGCGGTGGGTTCTGCCATGGCTTTGGCGCAAGTGGCGGGAGCGGCGCTTGGCGCCAGGCTGGCGATGCGGGTGGGGGCGCGGCTGATCAAGCCGTTGCTGGTGGTGACATCTACGGCGATGGCTGCGCGGCTTTTGTGGCAGGTTTGGAGCTGAATTCACCATTAACTTCAGGGGTTTGGGTGAAAACGGCTGTGCAGCGCGCGGTGCAGCACGCCAGTGCAGCAAAGTGTATGCACGCAGCGCACGGTGGTGGCGGGTTAACCTTAGCGGAACGTTAAGTTTGTGAGGCCAGATTTTCAGGCCTTATCACCACCCCAGTCCACAGCCTGCATCTCTCGCAGGCGGGAGGCGGTGCGTTCGAATTCGAAGCTGCCTTCGCCTTCGATATAGAGTCGTTCGGGTTCATCGGCGGCGGAACAGATCAGCCGGACCTTTGCCTCATAGAGCGCGTCGATGAGGGTGACGAAACGCTTCGCCTCGTTGTAATTCGAGGCCGAAAGCTGGGGGATGTCTTCAAGGATCAGCACGCGGACGGCCTGAGCGATGGCGAGGTAATCGCCGGGGCCGAGGGGGCGGGCGCAAAGCTCCCAGAAGGAGGCGCGGGCGATGCCGTTGGCGAAGCGCGGCACTTCGACCGTGCGACCGTTGACGGGGAGGGTCAGCACCTCGCCCACTGCGCCGCCGGTGAGATCGGACCAGATGGCGTTGATTTCACCGCGCACGCGGCCTGCAGGGTGGAAATAGACCTGCGCGCCTTGCAGGCGGTGCTGGCGGTAATCGGTGGGGCTTTCCAGTTCCACCACATGCAGGCGATCACGGATCAGGTCGATGAAGGGCAGGAACAGCGCGCGGTTGAGGCCGTTCTTATACAAGTCTTCGGGTGGGCGGTTGGAGGTGGTGACGATCACCACACCCGCCGCGAGCAGTTTTTCGAACAGGCGGCCCACGACCATGGCATCGGTAATGTCGTTGATCTGCATTTCATCAAAGGCCAGCAGGCGGGTGCTGGCGATGAGGGCATCGGCGACGGGGGCGAGCGGGTCTTCGACGCCCTTTTTGCGGGCGTCATGCATGCCTTTGTGGATCTCTTGCATGAAGGCGTGGAAATGCACACGGCGTTTGGTGGTGATGGCGGTAGATTCGGCAAACAGGTCCATCAGCATGGATTTGCCACGCCCGACACCGCCCCAAAGATAAAGCCCTTTTGGCGGGGTGACGGGCTTGGCAAACAGACCGGCAAATAGGCCGACGCGGCGGTCGGCATTGGACTCCAACCAGGTGCGCAGGCTTTCGAGTGTGGCCAGCACCGCATGTTGCGCCGGATCGGCCCGGAGCGTGCCCGAGGCGATGCGCTGGTCGTAAATCTCGGTCAGTGTTTGCCGCATACCGTTGTATACCGTGACCTGATGGTGCTGGGAAGTGCCTGCGGGGCAGCGCTTTCTGTGCAGGATGGGTGATGCCATCCCTTCGGATGGGGTTCAGACTTTTGACGATGGCACACCGCCGGGTGGAGATATCCCCTTGGGCCGACAGCAAGCGTAAGGTGCCTGCAAGAGAGATCCGAGTCGACCAACATCGACAGTCAAGGTGGCCAAAATGTACGACGCAATCCAGACCATGCCGCGCAATATCAGCGACGCTTCCTTTGGGCGCAGCTATGCTTCGCATGGCGACGTGAAGCCCGAGTTTCGGCTGCCCGCCGGATGGTGGTTGCTGCCTGCTGTTGTGGGCGGGGCTGGCAGCTGGGTCATGTTGTTTTCGGCAATCTTCTTCTGAGCAGGTCTGCTTCCCCCACAGGGAAGGCCCAACTAAAATAGAATAATGCGCATGAGGCAGGAACGGCAGTGGCCCATCTCTACGGATTGAACCCAGTCCGGGCCGAAATGCCGCGCGCACCGCGAATCTTTGTGGAACCTGACGACTTTGCGCCCGTAGCCGAACTGGCACGGGCGATTTCAGGTTGTTCGCGGGTTTGCATTTGCCTGAGCAATCCAGAAACATCTGAAACACGTCTGACGTTCTTTCCCGCGCTTGAGGGTGTGAGCGGTCTGCCTGCATCAATGGGGCGCCAGAGATTGGCCACGGTGCGGGTGGTGCAGGAGTTTGACACCGAAGAACTTGCTGCCCTTGGATTGCCAAAACTGGCCTATTGGGCGGGCTTTGCGCTGAAATCAACGGAAGGGCGCAGTCTGGGTGTCCTGGGTGTGATGGATGAGCGCCCGGTAGATCTAGCTGAACCGGTTCTGGCGCAACTGGGACAGTTGGCAGAGGTTCTGTCGCGGGGCATCGGGATGGCAGCATCCACGATCCGCACGCTGGCGCGGCAATCGCTGGGCCTGATCGAGGATATCGCAGAGTTGCAGAAGGATGTGCCTTCACCCGCGATGACGGGGCTTTTGCGCTATGCCGCGGGACGGGTGCCTTCGCCGGGTGAGACCGTGGCGATGCGCAAGGCGGGGCTGGCCGATCTGGTGGAAGGCACCCTGATGCTGTCACCGATGGCGCGGGACATGCTTTATATCCACGGCTTCAGGCTGGCCAATCCACGCCCGGCAGGACCGGACGCCATCTGACCATGGTGGCGCGGGGCGAGGGCCGATCAGGCCCCTGCCCCACCACCATCCATCATTCGCCTTCCATTTCCACGATGCTTTCGCGCAGGCGGCCGACGGCGGCCTTCTTGATCTGGCTGACGCGGCCGGTGGTCACGCCGAGGATTTCGGCGATTTCATAGACGTTCAGTTCTTCGACGAAGTAGAGTTGCAGGACCAATGCTTCCCGCTCGGGCAGGTCGCCCAGCGCGCGGCGCAACATCTTGCGCATCTGATCCTGATGCATCTTGTCTTCGACAGAGCGGTGACCATCGGAGAAAAGCATGGAGTGGTCGGAATAGACTTCATCCAGTGACTTGATCGAGCTGGCACCGAATTGGGTTTGCCAATCTTCAAGCTCGGCCACGGTGATGCCCATGTCGGCGGCGATCTCGGCCTTTTCGGGGGTGCGCAGAAGCTGCTGTTCCAGTTTCAGAACCGAAGCGCGCATGCGTTGCTGCATCACGATGGTGGCGCGGCAGAGCGACGAGGAGGCGCGGAGGTAATCGATGATGGAGCCGCGGATACGGATGGCGGCATAGGCGGCGAAGGTCGCCCCCTGACGCGGGGTGTAGCGTTGGGCGGCATCGACAAGGCCCATATAGCCCACCTGCAGCATATCTTCGACCTCGGCCATGCGGCCGACGCGGCCGTGCATGTGCCAGGCGATCTTGCGGACAAGGTCCATGTGGCTGCGGACCAGTTTTTCGGGCGAGGGGCCGTCCTGTTCAGCATAACGTTTGGCGAGCATCATTCGCGCCCTTTCTTGGAAAGTTCGGGAAAGCGGGTCATTCGGCGGCCTCTGCGATGGCAGGGGACCAGCCGGCGGCCCAAGTGCGGAGATCGGCATTGCCGGGGCGGGAGAGGGCGTTGATAAGCCCTGCCCCGGCAGCGATGCGGGTGAGTTTCAGACCGGCGCCAGCGATGGCATCGAGTTCGTCACGTTCGGGCCACCACTGATCAAGGCCCGTAAGGGTGATCGTGGGGACGAAGGCCTGCCAGTCGTGGCAGAGCCGAGAAATGCGGGCCGGGTGCAGACCGACGGGAAGGCAGAGGATCAGCTCGGCCCCGTCCGTTTCAATCAGCCGCGCGGCAAGGGTTGCGGCCTCGGCCAGGCAATCGGACAGATCAATGATCTGCGGGGTGGCCGGGGTTGGATCGGGCAGCGCCATGGCGGTGGCCAGGGTCGGGCGGTCGGGTGTAAGGCCCATGAGGCGGCACCATCCGCGCAGGCGATCCTCGACCAGCAGGGTTGCCGGGACGGGGGCGATGATCTGCGGGCGGACGCCCGGTTGGGCCAGCATGAGCCGCGCGGCAAGGCGGGCGGCCAGCATGGATTTGCCTGCGCCGGGGGGGCCGGCGATCAGGATGCGCGTCGGCCAATCCTCAGCCAGACCTTCGGGGAGGAGAAGGTTCCGCGACAGGTGTTCCACCGGATCGGCGGCAGCGGCAGCGCGGCGGGTGGAGGCCTGCAGCGCGGCGGCGAAGCTGCTGGGTTCAAAGGAGACCGGTTGCTGCGGTTCAGCGGCCGGGTCTGCATTGGGGGGAAGCGCGGTGATTTCCACCATCCCGCCGATATGGCGGGTGGAGAGGATCAGCGCGTCAGGGCCGAGGCGGCGCTGCAGCTCATCCATCGCCTTGCGGCTGTCGGTGGCGCGAGCGGTGATCGCGGTCATCTGTCAGCCCCCATCATTTGTGAGTGCGGTTGGGCGGTTGCCGGAACCATGCGCGGCAATTGCGGCTGACCACCGATGGAGGCGACCACCTCGACCCGGCGGCTTTCGGGCAGTTCGTTGATGCCCATGACGATGGCATCGGGGAGGTGGGGGCGCAGGAATTGCGCGAAGCTGCGGCGCAACTGGCCCGCGACGATGACAACGGCCTGTTTGCCCTGCCCGGTCGCGTTTTCCAGAGCGTCCGAGATTGATTTGATCAGCGTGCCGGCAAGACCCGTGTCTATCACCAGCCCCTCTTCACCGCCCTGGCGGCGCGCGCGCAGGAGGAGTTGTTCCAGCTCGGGGTCGAGTGTGATCAGCGGCAGGGGGGTGTTGATCGGAACCATCTGCTGAAGGAGCAGCGGGATCAGCATGGGGCGCAGGCATTCGGCCATGTCGGCGGCGGAAAGGTTGCGCGGGGCCAGTTCAGCCACGCCTTCCAGAATGCGGCGCAGGTCGCCCACCGGGATGCGTTCGGCCAAGAGCACGCGCAGCACTGCGGTGACCGTGTGCAGCGGCACCAGTTTCGGCACCACAGCGTTCACAAGCGTCGGCGAGACGCGGGCCAGCGTGTCAAGCAGGGTCTGCACGTCATCCGGGCCGATCAAATCGCCAGCATGTTTGTAGAGAAGCTGCGACAGGTGCGTGGCGATGACGGATTCGGGTTCGACGACGACGTGATCATCGGCCTCTGCTTCGGGCAATTGGTGCGGCAGGATCCAAACGGCATCGAGACCGAAGGAGGGATCCTTGACGTCTACCCCCTTGAGTTTGCGGGCAGAGTTGGCACCCGGAATGGCGAGTTTGCGGTCGGGATAGACCACATCTTCGCCCCGGATCGCCTGACCGATGCGGATGCGATACTGGTTGGGCGACAGGGTCAGGTCATCGCGGATGCGCACGCCAGGGACGACGAAGCCCATTGCCTTTGACACTTCGCGCCGGATGGCCGTGATACGCTGGACCAGCGCGCCACCGCCTTCGCCTGCCAGCGGGATGAGGGCATAGCCGATCTGCAGCGAAATGGCCGCGTGATCGGAGACATCCTCGGGCGTGATCGCCTCAAGCCCCGGACGGGCGGCTTCGGTAGCTGTCGCAGCAGTGCTGGCGGTGGTCTTGTCATCAGAACTGCCGTCGCGTTTTTCGGTGCTGCCGAACCAGGCCAACAGGCCGGCAATGGCCGCGAAGAAGAGGAACATCGCGTTGGGCATGCCGGGGACGATGCCGATGATCGCCATGACACCCGCCACCGGCAGCCAGGCCTGACGGATATGGAGTTGTTTGGCGATGAGCGTGGACATGTCATTCGCGGAAGAGACGCGGGTGACGATGATCGCGGTGGCGATGGAGAGCAGCAGCGCCGGGATCTGGGCGACCAGACCGTCGCCGATGGTCAGGACGAGGTAGACCTCGCCCGCCTCAGCAAGGCTAAGGCCATGCTGCAGCAGGCCGATCAGAATGCCGCCGATGATGTTGATGGCAAGGATCAGGATGCCGGCAAAGGCATCGCCCTTGACGAATTTTCCGGCCCCGTCCATCGCGCCGTAAAAATCGGCCTCGGCCGCCACTTCGGCGCGGCGGTCGCGCGCCTGATCAGGTGTCAGGATACCGGCGTTCAGATCGGCGTCGATGGCCATCTGTTTGCCCGGCATGGCATCAAGGGTGAAGCGGGCCGACACTTCGGACACGCGGCTTGCGCCCTTGGTGATGACGACGAGGTTGATGATCACGAGGATCGTGAACACCAGCAGGCCCACGATGAAGTTGCCCGCGATGACGAAATTGCCAAAGGCCTGGATCACCTGACCGGCGGCGTCATGGCCGGTATGGCCCTCGGCCAGTACGATGCGGGTGGAGGCGACGTTCAGCGCGAGGCGGAACACTGTGGCAATCAGCAAGAGGCTGGGAAAGCTGGAGAAATCCAGCGGGCGGTAGCTGTATAGAGCGACCATCAGGATCACCAGCGACAGCAGGATATTGGCAACGAAGAACACATCCAGCAGCAGGACCGGGAGCGGCAGGACCATCATCGCGATGATCGCGAGGATCCCCAGCGGTAGGGCAAGGCCGCCCATGGCATTGGCAACGCCCCGTGTGGTGGTGGCGGCGCTCATGCGCGGGTTCCTTTTGTGGTGGTGGCTGGCGTCATGTCTGCGTCATCCGGGTTGGTCGGTCTTCGGCGGGGATTGTGCAAAGCCCGTGCCATCCGGAGCGGCGCTGCGGGAAAAGGCGGATTGCGGGGTGGCACGCGGATTGCAGGGAAGGGCGCAAGTGATGCCTTGCTTGAAGGAAGTTCGTGATGCGCCTTGTTGATGCCCTGCTGCTTTCCCTGATCCTTGGCGTGGTGCTGGGGGCCTGCACACCAACAGCTCCGCAATCCGCCACGGATGCGCTGCCTTTGTCAGCGACGGACCAGACGGTGCAGCTGGCCGAGGTGAAGGACAATCTGGATGCCGCCGACCGGATGGGCGCACCGCCGCCCGCGGCGGTGGTGGCCGATGATACGCGCCCTTTGAAGGGGCTGGGCTTTGCCCAGATCGCCGGGCAGCCCGGCAAGACGACGAATGAAAAACGCCTGATGGCCATTCGCGCCGCGCGGATGGATGCGCTGCGGGACCTGACGGAACAGGTGCATGGCATCCGCATCAACGCGACCACAACGGTGCGTGAGGCGGTGGTCAAGGATGACAGCCTGTCCGCCGTTGTGCAGGGCACGCTGCGCGGCGCGCGGACAACGCGCGTGGGGCCATCTGGCAGCGACAGCTATGAGGTGGAGATGGTACTGGACCGCGAGACGGTCGCCTATATCGTGCGCGCGCTTAAGGGGCAGGTGTGATGGGCCGTCTGCACCTGCTGGTGTTTCTGCTGCTGACGGCCATGCCGGTTTGGGCGGCAGAGGGGTTGGTGGTGCAGGCCACCGGCTTTGCCATTCAGTCAGGGGCCGAAGATGCCGCCAGCGCCAAACGGCGCGCGGTGGCGGATGCGCTGTTGCAGGCTGCACTGTCAGGCGGGGCCTCGGTTCAGGGGCATACGGTGGTGGACAAGAGCGTGGTCACGTCCGACCTGCTGATCGTGCGCCCGGTGGGGCGCGTGATGCAGCATGAGGTGATCAGCCTGTCGCAGAATGGTGGAACGTGGACTGCTGTCATCAAGGCGGTGGTGGGTATGGGCGTTTCAGGCCAATGCGCGCGGCGGCGGAACCTTGAGCTGGTGGTCTATGCGCCGCTGATACGGGTGCGCCCGGATGCGCCCGCTTGGACAGAACCGTTGGCGATGGAAGTGGCCAAGGCCTTGGTGCGGCGGCTGGAGGCGCATCCGGCAACACGGTTGGTGCGGGTAACGGACCGGGCCTTTCCCCGGCTGTCGGCAACGCAGGAGCGGGTGGATTATGCCACGCTGATGCGCGGGTCGGTTCGGCTGCGCGAGGGAGAACACGGGTTCATCCCGGTTATCGTGATGGACGTGGGCGGGATGGGCGCAAAGCCCGAATTGCGGATGGATATCGAACTGGTTCTGGTCGCCGCGAACGGGACGGAATCGCGCGCCGCGATCCAGCGCAGTGTAAATTTGCCAGGGGTATCGCCCTTTGGGCGGGCCGCGGCGGCGTTTGAGCCGGACCGGCGGCAGCTGGCCGCGCGGCTGACCGATGGGATCGAGGCGCAGATGGATGCGCTGCTGGATATCGAGACGTGTAAGCCCGTGGTGGCCAATCTGGCCGTATCGGGCCATCGGATCGTGGCCGGGGTCGGGCGTAATCAAGGGCTGTCGCGGGGGAGCATTGCCTTTACCGCCGATGCGGACAATTCGACCGAAATGCTGGAAGTGATCGAGATTGGCGCAAACCAAGTGGTGCTGCGCCCGCTGGACCCGGGTCGGCCTGCCAAGGCCTTTGCCGGGCGACCGGTGCGATTTGTGGAGACGGGGCTATGAAAGCGGTCATGCTGGGGATCCTTCTCGCCTCGCCCGTTGCTGCGATGGATTATGCAGGCGGCGTGTCGGGGGCCGAGGTGGGCCGTCTGGTGCGCGACGCGATGGCGGCGGCGGGGGAGGCTGTGCCCGACTTTGCCGATCCGGTGCGGGGGTTCCCGCCCTGTGCAGGTTTGCCCGTGGTGTCGCCACGACAGGGAAGCTGGGCCACGGCTGAGGTAACCTGTGCGGCCCCGGTCTGGAGCCGGGCGGTGCGGACGGGGGCGGCGGCCACGGGTCGGACTGCCGACGATCCGGCTGAGGGAACAGTTGCGATGGTGGTGACGCTGGCGCGGAGCGTTGGCCGGGGCGTGGTGTTGACGGCAGATGACATCACCCTGGCCCCGGCGGATGCGCGGGCACCGGACGGGATTTTTTCCGATCCGGCGCAGGTGATCGGACGGCGCACCAAGGCGGCGATTGGCGAAGGGCGGGCAGTGCTGCTGCGGCAGCTGGAGCCGGTCTGGATGGTGGCCAAGGGCAACCCAGTGGTGCTCGTGGCAAGCGCCGGGGGCCTGTCGGTTTCGGCCCCTGCCGAGGCTTTGGAGGATGGCGGAATGGGCGATGTGATCCGGGTTCTGAACCTGTCGAGCCAGCGCGAGGTGAAGGTCGTGGTGACCGGACAAAATTCTGTCATGGCGCAGACTAACATGCGCTGAAAAACATCCGTAAGACAGCTAAACGGAGGCTCTCATGGTAGACCCAATTTCGACATCTGCTGCACGCCCGCGCATTTCGCGACCGGGAGAAGATGCTGGCTTGCCGGTGCAAGGGTCCGCTGCTGGTGGCGCATCGTCGGCTGTTCTGCCCCCTGCGGGCGACAGAGTGACGCTGAGCCCTGCAGCGGCATCCCTGCCCGAAGAACTCAAATCCGGTCCCCCGATCGATCTGCCGATCGTCGCGGAGATCAAGGAGGCGATCGCGCAGGGCAAGTACCCAATCGACCTTGAGGCGATTACCGAAAGCCTGTTCGAAAACTATCTCGAACTGGTTTCCTGAGCCGCCTCGCAACCTTGACCTGCTGACGACCGGAGTTTTTCGCCATGACCTTTGGCATGACCGCTGCGCTAATCACCACCTTGATGGCCGGGGTGACCCTTGTGACACTGGGCCTGTGGCGCATGCGCCAGCGTGATGAGGCAATCACTTTTGCAGAGGCGGGGGAGATGGAGCCGTCTTTCGCGCCAGCACAGGAAGGCTTTGCCGCAACGGCCCCGGAAATCGCGGCGGCGCTATCGGCGCGTGTCGAGGGGCTGATCGTCGAGCAGACACGGCGGCAGGCGGATGTTCTGACCGTCGCGCTGGCAGGGTTGAAGGCTGATATCCAGCATCTGAAATCGGATGTGGAGTGGCTGGCAGGCGAGCGGATGATCGAACAGGCGATCCAGCTGGCGCAGAGCGGGATGGATGCCGATGACATCGGGCGTGATCTTGGCCTGACGCGGGAAACGGCAGAGACCATCGCGGCGTTCCGCAAACACTAACGCGCATCACAAAAGCAAAGGGCCGGGCAGTGATGAACTGCCCGGCCCTTTGCTTTTGGTGAAAGGTGGGATCAGGGCAGCGTGGCGCAGAGCGCGTGGTTCTGCATTTCACCAGAGCAAAGATCGCGCAGCATGGTGATGGCGGCGTCCTGGGCGGCGAGCCTGTCCTTTGCCGCGATCTGGGCAAGCGTGGCATCGCGGGCGGCCCCCGCATTGGGCGTGCCCAGCGCGGCGGAAAGGGCCTGCCAGACATAGGCGGATTGCAGATCGGGTTCAGGCAGAAGGTCCTGCAACAGAACCGAGCGTTCGAGCATTGCGCGCCCATCGCCCGTTGCAATGCGCGGTTCAAGATCGGCGGTGATGCGGGTGGCAAGTTCTGTGCGCAATTCGGGCGTGGTCGCGGGTTCCATGCTGGTGATCAGCGCGAGAGCGGCGGCAATCCCGGCAAGCCGTGCGCGCCAGGCCCAATACAGGGATTCACGGTCGTTCTGCGGAACACCGACGCCTTGGGAATAGAGCAGGGCGAGGTTGAACTGAGCCTCGGCATTGCCGGACTTGGCAAGGGTGAGCAGGATTTGCGCCCCTTCTGGCGCGCGGCCCGCGCGCAGTTCGGCGATGGCATTTGCCAATGTCGGCGCCGACGTGGCGACGGTCGGCGTGGGCATTGGCTGATCAGGCATCGGCTGATCGGGCGCAGCGAAGGCGGGACCGGCGGCCAGCAAAAAGAGGGTTAGGGGGAGGCGGCGGATCATTTGGCGGCCGTGAGGATGAGTTGCAGGTAAAGCAGGCGCTTGCGCGGCATCGCGCGCAGGGGGCGTTCATAGACCACGACCTGCGGGCGGCTGGTGCCTTCGGTGACGAAATCGATCTCGATGCTATCGGGCAGGAACACGCCATATTCGGCCAGCGTTGCGACGGGTTGCGACGCGAAACGGTCACGGAAGCCGGGATCGATCCAGATGCGGGCCAAAGCACGGCCAAGGATATCGGGAAGGTAGCGTTCCACCTGATCACGATTGCGCAGATGCGTTTCGTGGCGGACCAGCGCGTAATCGCGCGGGCGGGTATCCGGGATCGCCGTGGCGTTTGCAGCCGTGTAATGCGCAACGGCATTGCGCAGCCGGGCGAGGCTGGGCAGGCGAGAGATGACGGGAACGAGCGCCCGGGGCATCCTCTCTTTCATCTGCGCCTCTCCTGCTGACGGTGCTTTACCAAGGCATGAACGGCAGCACGGCACGCCGTTTTAGCCATCGGTGCAAATAAATGCTGGGGTAAGGCTTTTGCCAAATCTGCCGTATTGGAAAGGGTGACCCCCTGATCTGAGGAAACGGTGTCGATGACAGAGGAAATGGGTAGCCCATGGCCCGCGATTGTGGGCTTTGGCGTGGTGAGCGGGACGATGGTCATCGCTTTGGGCGTGCTGCTTATGCGCGCGCCCCCACCCATGCCATGGGCCAAGGACATGGTTGACGTTGAAGTGGCGGACGACAGGGCCGACCTGCCCCGCATCTACGTGCCGCTGACCGACACCTTGACGATTGCGCTAAGCCACGGCGGGCCGCGGATGGAGGCGGAGCTGGCCCTTGCGGTGCGCGGATCCACCGATGATCTTTTGTCTCTGAATTCAATGGTTCAGGCGCGGATCGCGCCGATTGAGGCCGGGGTTGTCCGCGCCGCGCAGGAATTGGTGGCCAAAAGCGCGGACAGCCTGACGCTGCACGCGGAACTGCCTGTGCGGCTGCGTGAGACGATCAATCGCGAGATCGGGACCGACGAGTGGCCCGATCCGGTGGAAGAAGTTTTGATCACGGCGCTGGCGGTACGGTAAGGCGGCACGCGTCTTGCAAGCTTGCCGTTGAAACGACAACGGCAGGAGCTGACGATGACCCCGGAACTGGAACGCAAGGACCTGCAGGCTGTTATGGCTGCGCCGACCGCGATGGCGCTGCAGGGCATGGCCGTGGAATGCGTGGTCTTTGATCATGCTGACCGCCCCAAACGGCGGCATCTGCTGCCCCTGGCTGGCCTGTTGCGGCCATTGTCGGGCGGGATCAGCGGTTTTGCTGCTGACGCCAGTTGAACAGGCGATAGAGGAAGGTTCCCGCGATCACCAGCGGGAACCACAGCACAAGCTGGCGCAGGTCAGGCAGGTTTGACAGCAGGTTGTTCGTGAAAACCGGGTCGAGCAGACCCAGTCCCAGCAGCGGTGCGGCAGACAACAGGAACCAGCGGATATTGAGACAGCGGTTGCACGGCGCGTGAGGCGCCGGGCGCCGCTTTTTGCGTTCAGGCGGCATGGCCAGCTGATCTGGCGTGGCGATATCGCCGGGGTCGGTCTGGGGGTCCATCACATGTCAGGATTGGGTTGGATTGCCCGCATAAGCCGCGCGCATCTTGCGCGTCTGGCGCGGTTCATGGCGGCTGCGGTCAAGGACAACTTCCAGCGCGGTAATGGCATTTGTCACGGCAGCATGGGCGTGGCGGGCGGCGTCCTGCTGATGCGGTGCAAGGCTGCGGGCAAGACGATCCAGCGCCGTGGCGCAATGCAGGATCTGCGCCGGATCAGCGTTGCGGATCGCGGTGTTCAACGCCGCGGCAAGCACACCGAGTTCGATTGAGGCCGGATCAGTTGGGGCGTTCATGCCGCGTTTCCTTGGCGGATCGTGCCGATCTGGTTCCAGGCGGAGAGCAGGTTCGCGATGTGTTCAGCACATTCGCCAAGTTTGGGCGACGGTTCGCGGCGGAACGCTTCGGCCACGCGGAGGCGGCAGAATTCGTAGACGCGGAAGAGGTTGTCCGAAATCTCGCCGCCTTTTTCGAAATCCAGGCTGGATTGCAGGATGTAGATGGCGGTGAAGGCGCGGTTCACGTGCTGTGTCGGGTAGGTGCGGTCTGGTTCGGCGGCTGCCAGGGCGCGGAGAGAGCGTTCGAGTTCGCGCAGTGTGACCTGGATGATGCCATGCGGGCTTTCGACGCTGAGCGCCTCGCCATTATCGGTGCGGCGGTATTGGGCACGGGCATCGAGAAAGCTCATGGCGGTGGTCCTTTTGGTGGTTCGAAACAGGCGGCGCGATCTTCATCGGCCTTGCATATTTAAACGACGCAGGACGGGGGTTTCTTAGGGCGGAGGGCGACCGGAAGGGGCGGAAAAATGCAGAAGGGCGGGTGGCATCTCTGCCCACCCGCCCCCGCCTGCAGCAAAGGTTTTGATCAGCCGAACAGACGCGCGCGGCGGACCGGGCGCTGGTGCATCACCGGCGCGGCGGGCGCGGCATCGGAGGCCGGGCGGAGGCGCGAATGGGCCAGCAGGCGGGCTGCTTCGCAAAAGCTTGCGGCAAGCGCGTCGGCGTCGGCTTCGGTGTCGAAGATCACGTCCAGCTTGAAGCCGCGCACCGCGAGCGCCGTGCGACGCGAGACAGCGATGACGAGATCGCGGCGCAGCCAGCCAAGCTGTTCCACCAGAAGTGCGATCCGGCGAACGGGCATCACCGAAGGGTCAAGGTCGATCACCAGCATGTCGGGCGTATCGCGCAGCAGCAGGGCAAGGTCGCATTCGCCAGCATCAAACGCGGCGATAGACTGGGTGGCCAGAGCATGCGCAATGCGTTCGGGCTGATCAGACAGCACGGCAGCCGTGAGCGGCGCGCGGGTGAAATCCGAGCTTTTCTCAGCCGAGTCGAGAAGCTGCGGCAGGGTCTGGCGGATCGCGAACATGGTAGGCCTTTCCGAAGTACTGATGCGCGGGTTGGGGTCATGCCCGGGTCGCGCTGGTGTTGCTATGTCTTGAAACGGTGCATGACACCTTTGCTTTATTGGGGGAAGACGGGGGAATACCGATGCCGGAGAACAGGAAATTCGGCTATGCGGACCTACATCCGGAGGGATGGGTTTTCCTTAATTTGTTAACGTTTATGGGCCTCTGTTAAGGATTTTCGCTGATCCCCAGCCCTGTCTGATCGATGTCTGGCTCACAAGGCCGCAAGAACGTGCTGGCCAGAGATTCGGACATTCGGACAGGTGAGTCTTTCCTGAAGGGATGGGAGGGATGGGGGGCGGAGGGGCCGTCTGTGACGGTCGGGATGGCCGCCCGACAAAGGTATGGGTCGGGGTGGTGCGAAAGTCGTGTCGGGATTTTGTTCGCGCCCCATGACGGTGCCATTGCGTGTCGGGAACCTTGTGTTCGTCCTGTGGCAAGGCCGCGGAACGGCTGTCTAGATCGCAAGTTTAGGGCCGTTCGCATGTTTTTTTTCGTCATTCGCGGAAGGTGGCACGGTTCCTGCCTCTTGTCCCCCGAATGCCGGACCAACATGCGGAGCAAGACAGATGGCCCTGATCCACATCCTCGATGACGCTTTTGATGCAGCCCCTGCCGTGGCTCAGCTGCTGGCCCGCCGCCGTGTGGCGGTGGAGCGGGGAGCAAAGCCTGCGGGTGCCGTACAGGTGCTGGTGGCATCGGTTGCTGCCGAGGCGAAGCTGGGCGGGGCCAAGGGATTGGCCGAGATGGCGCGGGGTTGCGGGGCGAAATCGCTGGTCGTGGTCAGCGAGGGCGCGGCAGTCTTTGGTGTGACCGAAGAACTGGGTGGCCGGATGCTGCGGGTGGCGCTGCCGGCGACGGGCGTGACGGCGCTGCGCGACGCGGGGCTGATGATGCTGGTCGATCTGATCGGCGGGCAGGTGCAGGCCATGGTGGCCGCAGACTCCGAGACAGGGCAGCTGATCGATCTGGCAAGCCGGGTGGCGCGGACGGATGTGACCGTGTTCATCAACGGGCCGACGGGTTCGGGCAAGGAAGTGCTGGCGCGGCAGGTTCATGCGGCAAGCCGCCGGGCGAATGCGCCCTTTGTCGCCATCAACTGCGCAGCGATCCCCGAGAACATGCTGGAGGCCATCCTGTTCGGCCATGAGAAGGGCGCGTTTACCGGGGCATCCAATGCCAACAAGGGCATCATCCGCGCCGCCGAGGGTGGCACGTTGATGCTGGATGAAATTTCAGAAATGCCGATGGGGCTGCAATCGAAACTGCTGCGCGTGTTGCAGGAACGGTCGCTGACGCCGATTGGCGCGCAAAAGGAAGTGCCGGTCGATATCCGCGTGATCGCTACGTCAAACCGCGACATGCCGGAAGAAGTGCGCGCGCGGCGGTTCCGTGAGGATCTGTTCTATCGCCTGAACGTCTTCCCGCTGACCACGCAGGCGCTGTGCGAGCGGCCGGATGACATTCCGGTTCTGGCGGTGGCGATGGTGCGGCGGCACACGCAGGCGGGCCACCCGCTGCCGATGCTGACGCAAGAGGCGCTGTCGGCGCTGGTGGCGCATGACTGGCCGGGCAATGTGCGCGAGCTGGAAAACGTGATCCAGCGCGCGCTGGTGATGCAAGAGGGTGGCAAGATCACCCCCGCCGATCTGCTGATCCATGCCGCGACACCCACTGTGACGCGGCTGATGGCCCGCGCCGTCTGATCCAGGGGGCAAGGGGATGTCGGTAGGACCGGTTAACGGATTTACGCCCTTTGCGGCGGGGGTGATCCGCCCCGAAGGACCGATGCAGTCGGGGGCGGCACAAGGGCCGCTTGGCACGCAGGGCACCAAGGATGGCGGCTTTGGCGCGCGGATTTCGGGTGCGATTGACGACCTGGCCTCGGCCCAGAGCAAGGCGTCGGAATCGGCCAAGGCGTTTGAAATGGGGCGGGAGACGGACCTCGCCTCGGTGATGGTGGATCAGCAGATCTCGTCCCTCGGGTTTCAGTTTGCGCTGAACGTGCGGAACAAGGCGCTGGGTGCCTATCGCGACATCATGAACATGCCGGTCTGAGACCGGGCGAAGGACTGACAGACAATGGCAATGACCCCGGTTCCGATGAGTGGCGGCAATGCGATGGTGGCGCAGATGAAGGGCGCCGTCAGCAATGTGCTGCGGATGGGCAACCAGCCCGCGCTGCGCAGGGCGATGCCTGCGATCCTGATGCTGGGGGCGGCAGTTCTGGCAGTCGGGGGATGGCTGCTGCTGCGCGAACCGGCGCGGATGGTGCTGTTTCCGGGGCTGGCCGAAGCGGACAAGGCGCTGGTCATGGATGCGCTGGGATCGGCGGGGATCAACGCCACGATCGACAATGTGACAGGGCAGGTTGAGGTGCCGTCGGGCGAGTATCACCGCGCGCGGATGCAACTGGCTTCGCAGGGACTGCCGCAATCGTTGCCGGATGCGAATGACGTGCTGACGGAATTGCCGATGGGGGCGAGCCGGTCTGTGGAGGGGGCGCGGCTTCGGCAGGCGCAGGAGTTGGACCTTGCGCGGTCGATTGCCGAAATATCGTCGGTGGCGCAGGCGCGGGTGCATCTGGCGTTGCCGGAGAAATCGGCCTTCTTGCGGGACACGCAGCCACCCAAGGCATCGGTCTTTCTGCAGCTTTCCCCCGGCCGGGTGCTGGAACCTTCGCAGGTAGAGGCCATCGTGAACCTGGTGTCCACATCGGTGCCGGGCATGGCGCGCGGCGATGTGTCGGTGGTGGATCAGATGGGGCGGCTGCTCTCGCGCGGATCGGACGATCCGGGCGCGCAGGTGACGGACCGGCAGTTGCAGCACCGGCTTGAGGTGGAAAAGCTGTATCGCGAACGGATCGAGGCTTTGCTGACGCCGATTGCGGGAGCGGGCAACCTGTCGGTGCAGGTGACGGTGGAAATGGATTTCACCCAGAGCCAGATCACCGAAGAGCGGGTGGACCCGGCGGCGACGGCGCTGCGGTCGGAACAATCGGAACTGGTGGAAAGCAGCGAGCCGCAGGCGCGGGGTATTCCCGGCGCGGTGGCCAATGCGCCGCCCAATCAGGCGGAACTGGTGCCTGCGGGCGAGGCGACGGGGGCGCTGCCGCTGACCGGGGCGATCACAAATCGGTCGTCGGGGACGACGAAGAACTATGAGGTGAGCCGCACAGTGGAAACCACCCAGCCCGCCACGGCGCAGATCACGCGGATCAGCGCAGCCATCCTGATGCGGGCCATCCCATCGGCTACGCCGGTGGAAGAGGGCGCACCGCCCGCACCGCTGCTGCCTGCCGAATTGAAGGCAGATCTGGAGATGCTGGCGCAATCGGCCATCGGGTTTAATGCCGAACGTGGCGACACGATCACCATCACGGCGCAGCCCTTCATGGATACGGTGATGGTGGATCAGCCAACTGATCTGTCCTGGGTGCCCGAGGTGCTGCGCCAATTGGGGCTGATCGCACTGATCGCGATTGTCGCGCTGGGGATCATCCGGCCTTTGCTGACACGCGCCAGTTTTTCGGGTGAAGCCGCGGCGAGCGGGGGTGGTGTGAACCTTGGGTCTTTGGGCGGCGTCGAAGTGGCGGCGGGCGATAGTCTGGATGATGTCCAGGCCCGGCTTGAGGCGCGGCGGGCAAGGCTGACCAGTGCAGCGCTGGGCGCGAATGTCACCCGCGAGGAGAAGTTCGCCGTGCTGCGCCAGATCGTGGCCGAAGACCCGGGCCGGATCGCATCGGTCCTGCAGAAGATGATGAAAGACGACATGGACCGGATGCCGGGGGCGTAAGCCCACGGCTCTGATCTGCCTATGACTGACTGAAGAAGGAGCAACACCATGCCCGCCCCGCGCCCCGCCACCGCCCCTGCCCCGCCCGCGCCGCCGCCTTTGGCGAAGCTGACGCCGGTTCAGCGTGCGGCAGTGCTGATGATGCTGTTCGGCGAACGGGCGGCAGCGGCGGTGCTGCGCAACCTGAGCCCGTCAGAGGTGCAGCAACTGGGTGCGGCGATGTATTCGCTGGGCGATGTGGACCAGCTGACGCTGGAGCATGTGGTGGAGGAGTTTCTGGTCGGGCTGAACCGCGAGACGGGGCTGAACCATGGCGCGCCGGTCTATATCCGGTCGGTGATGACCGAGGCACTGGGTGAGGACAAGGCGCAGTCGATCATCAGCCGGATCAACCCGTCATCGGCCGAGCGGCCCATTGAAATTCTGGACTGGATGGATGCGAAATCCATCGCTGAGCTGATCGTGGATGAACATCCGCAGATCATCGCGCTGGTGATCGCCTGCCTTGAACATGCGCTGGCCGCCGATGTGCTGGGCCTGCTGCCCGAAGGCACCCAGCCCGATATCATCCGCCGGATTGCCGATCTGACATCTATCCAGCCCGAGGCGCTGCGCGATCTGGAAGAGGTGATGCAGCGCAAGTTCAAGGCATCGGCCAACACGCGGGCGAGCCAGATCGGCGGCGTGAAGGCGGCGGCGCGGATCATGAATTTCACCCGCACGCAGACCGAGCAGCGGATCATGCGCGAGGTGCGCAAAGAGGACAAGGATCTGATGCAGTCGATCATGGACAACATGTTTGTCTTCGACAATCTGGAGAAATCGGATGAGCGGTCGTTGCAGACATTGCTGCGGAGTGTGGACAACGAACAGCTTGTTCTGGCGTTGAAGGGCACGAGCGAAGGGCTGCGCGACAAGCTGCTGGGCTGCATGTCGAGCCGGGCCGCCGCCAATTTGCGCGACGAGATGGAGGCGATGGGGCCTGTCCGCCTGACCGATGTGCAGGAGGCGCAAAAGACCATTGTGGCTGTGGCGCGCAAGCTTTCGGACGAGGGCACGATCGTGCTGGCGGGCCGTGGCGGCGAGCAGATGGTGTAAGCGATGAGTGCAGAAGAACGCCCACGGATGGGAACGGCAGAGGTGATGGCGCTGATCCGCGCGTCATCGCAGAAGGGGTTTACTGGCAGCGCGCCAATGGCGCCGCAGGATGCCACCTTCCGCCGCGCGCGGCTGGAGGAGGTGCGGCGCGTCGATCCGGCGGGGGTGTTGCTGGATGATGCAGAGATAATGCCGGACGCCGTGCTTGGCGGAGAGGTGCTGGGGGCCGATGCGATGGACATGGCCCCTGCCCCGGTGGTGGAAGACCCTGCCCGCCGTTTGGCCGAGGCGCGGGGCGAGGGTTATGCCGCGGGCCGCGCCGACGGGTTGGAAGAAGGCCGGATCGAGGGCCGGGCGGCGGCTTTGGCCGAGGCGGAGGCAGGGCTGGTGCCGGCGCGTGATGCCTTTGTCACCGCGCTGGCCGGGCTGACGGGCGGGCCGGACATGGCCGATGAGATTGCTGGTGTGATCGCGTTGGCCGTGCGGCGCCTGGCAGCGGAACGGGCAGGGCAGATGATCGACGCGCTGCCCGCCGCCTTTGCCGCGCGGGTGGAGGCGATGGCCGACCGCGTGGCGCAAGGGGTGCGGGCGGTGACGGTGCGGCTGAACCCCGACGATCTGGCGGTGATCACGCCGCATCTGGCAGGGCTGGAGGTGGCGGGCGCAGCAGAACTGGTTGCCGATGCGCGGCTGACGCGGGGTGATGTGGAGGTGCGGGCCGAGGGCATTCGGCTGGCTGATTTGCTGGAGACCCGGACATGAGCCTGATGGACCGGATCGGCGCTGAGGTGGCGCGGCAAGTGGCCGTACCTGCACTGCGGATCGAGGGGCGGGTGCTACGCTATGACGGGCTGATCCTGGAGGCGACGGGTTTCCCGGCCAGCCCAGGCACGCTGTGCGAGATTGCCACGGAAAGCGGCGAGGTGGTGCAGGGCGAGGTGATCGGCTTTGCGAATGGCCATGTGCTGATGTTCCTGAACCAGCCCGGCGCGGGGATCATTGCGGGAGCAAAAGTCCGCGTGATTGATGGCGGGCAGGCGGCAGAGGTGGGCGAGGCGCTGCTGGGCCGGGTGGTGGATGCCGAGGGGCATCCGCTGGACGGGTTGCCCGCGCCCCGCTGTGACGAGACATGGCCGCTGGCCGGGCGGTTGATGAACCCGCTGGCGCGGACGCCGGTGGACCGGCCGCTGGACGTAGGGGTGCGGATCATCAATGCCGCGCTGACAGTAGGGCGCGGGCAGCGCGTGGGGATCATCGCGGGGTCCGGCGTCGGCAAATCGGTACTGATGGAGATGATGGCGCGTTACACTGAAGCGGATGTCATCGTGGTGGGCCTGATCGGTGAACGAGCGCGGGAGGTGGGGGCCTTTGTGCGCTCTGTCATGCAGGGCGAGGCCGCTAAGCGCATCTGCATGGTGGCCGTGCCTGCGGACCGGTCGCCGCTGTTGCGGCTGCGCGCGGCGCGGCGAGCGACGGCGATTGCCGAACATTTCCGCAGCAAGGGCAAGCAGGTGCTGCTGATCATCGACAGCCTGACGCGCGTGGCCCATGCCCAGCGCGAGATCGGTCTGGCCTTGGGCGAACAGCCCACGGCGAAGGGCTATCCGCCGTCAGTCGTATCGCTGATCCCCGGCCTGATCGAGCGGACGGGGCCGGGGCTGCCGGGGGAAGGCGCGATCACGGCGATCTACACGGTGCTGGCGGATGGGGATGACACCACGAATGACCCCGTGGTGGATACGGCGCGGGCCATTCTGGACGGGCATTTCGTGCTGTCGCGGCGGCAGACGCAGATGGGGGTCTACCCCGCCGTGGACCTGCCGCAATCGGCCAGCCGGGTGATGGGCGACATCACCGATGCGGCGCATCGCGCGGCGGCGCAAAAGCTGCGCCGGATGATCACGCTGTATATGGACAACCGCGACCTGATGCTGATGGGCGGCTATGTGCCGGGGCAAGACCCCGACCTGGATGAGGCGATCCGGTTGTGGCCGCAGGTGACGGCGATGATCCGGCAAGGCGCGCATGAGCCGGCGGATTTCGCAGCAAGCCGCGAGGCCTTGATTGCATTGGCAGGGGGTGAGGCATGAGCGGTTCGTCAAGGACATTGGGGTTGATGGCGCTGAAGGAAAAGGCGCGGATTGCGGGCACGCTGGCCGATCTGCGCACCGTGGTGGCACAGAAGGCCGAGGCCGAGCGTATGGTGGAACGCCTGCGCGAGGCGCTGGCCAAGCAGGGGCAGGTGCAGGGTGTGCGGCTGGCGACAGAGATCGCCGCCGAGCGGAACATGGCAACGCAGCTGCTGACCGAGACGGAGCGGCAGCAGGGCAAGCAGGCGGCCCTGGCCGCGCGGATGACCGAGGAACAGGGGCGGCTGGCGCGGCAGGAGCATCGCCACCAAACGCTGACCGACAAGGCAAAGGTCGCCCGGAAAAGCGAGGCAGAAGAACGCCTTGCTCTGCGCGATGCGGCGATGCCGGCACGCCGCCGCTAAGGTGGCATCGGATTTGCAAGGATGGCTGCGGGTAACCCCCGACCGCAACGAGGACTGACATCAGATGACGATGCCCGACACCATTGCCCTTCCGCGCACCCCGGTCGTGACCGAGGCTGCTGCCGCGCCGCGCCAAGCGACCGCGCCTGCGGCGGCGAGTGGTGAGGGATTTGCCCAGACGCTGGCCGAAGTGATTGGCCCGGCAGAGGGCGGCAAAGTGGCTGAGGGAGTGGCAGTCGAGGCCGGACCTGCGGATGCGGTAGAGCCAATGGTTGCAAAGGCGGCTGTGGTGCTGGACGATCTTGGGCGGATTGCGGCGTTGTTGCCGATGGCGGCGGCGGGGGCCGAGGGCTCGGCCGAGGCGCCTGTCGCAGAGGGGGTTGAGCCCCCGCCTGCGGCAGCTGTGCAGGCCGCGCTGGCCGGGGCGTTGCCCAAGGCCGTGGTCGCGCCCGAAGGATCGGGCGAGGTACTGCCCGGCGAAGAAACTGCCGAAGGCGAGTCGGAAGAGACGGATCCCCTCGCCGCGCTTGGGCTTGGCCCCGCCGCGCAAGTGGCCCCCACGACCTTGCCGGTTGAGGGTGAGGGCGAAGCTGCAGTTGGGCAAGCGGTGGCAACTGTCATGGCCCAGGGGGCGATGCAGCCGATGATGGCCGCGCAGGTGAAACCTGCGGCCACCCCGGCGCTGCCGATTGGCGAGGCCAAGGCAGAGGGCGGAGAGGTCAAAGAGACGGATGGAACCGATGCACCCACCGAGGTGCGTGAGGTAACGCAGCGCCGGGAAGCGGCGGGTCTGACACCCCTTGCAGTGCAGGCGGTGGACCACCGTCAGGCCGCGCGGGCGGCAGTGGAGCCGTTTGCGGATGCTGTGGTGGAAAGCGTTTCTAACGTTGCCACGCCGACCGGGCAAACACCGCAGCAGGCGGTGCAGGTCACTGCCCAACTGCCTGCTGCCGCTGGCTTTGCGGCCCCTGCCCCGATCGCCACAGATCGGCCCGGCTGGGAAGGCGCGCTGGCCGACCGGATTGCTGCTGAGCTTTCTGGCGATGGACAGCAGATGGATCTGGAGCTTGCGCCCGAACATCTGGGGCGGTTGCGGATCCGGCTGGAGATGACCGACGGTCAGGCGCAGGTGCGTTTCGTGACCGAAACGCCGGAAGCGGCGCGGGTGATCCAGCAGAACGAACACCGCCTGTCGGAATCCCTGTCACGTGCTGGCTTGTCGCTGGGCGGGCAGGAAACTGCGAGCCGCGACCCGCAGGGCGACCAGCGCCCGGCGCGGGGCGAGGGGGTTGCGGCACGTTTTCTTGAGCGGCCTGTCGAAGGGCTGGCCGCTGCAATACCGGGCCGCGCGGCGCGTGGTCTGGTGAATCTGATTGCCTGAGGGAATGAAAGATGAGTGTTGAAGTCCTCGATCCCGCGGTGAAGCCCGGCAAGATCAAGAAGCTGTTCGGCTTGCTGGGCAAGCTGATCCTGGCGGTCATCCTGATCGGGGGTGGCTTTGCGGGGGGCTATGTGTATTTCGCCAAGCCGTTTTCGCCAACACAGGACATGCTGCGTCTGATCGAGCCGGAGGCAGCGGCGCATGCGGATGCTGAGGCGGGCGATGCACCGCCCGAGAAGGTGACCAAGGAAATGCCGGAGACGGATCTTTTCGTCACCTCCTATTTCACGTTTCCGGACCCCCTCACCTCGAACCTGATGAATTCAAAAGCGTTTCTGCAGGTGCAGGTCGGCGTGTCGACACAGTATGACGCGCAGGTCATTACCAATGTGGAAACCCACAAGCTGGCGCTGCAATCCGATATGCTGGCGGTGATTGCGACGTTTACCGCCGAAGATCTGGCCGGGACGGCGGGGCGCAAACGTTTGGCGGATGCGCTGAAGGATGCCGTCAATGAGCGGCTGGCCAGCCTAGAAGGCTTTGGCGGCGTGGAGGATGTGTTCTTTCCGTCCTTCATGATGCAGTGAGGGGCCGTGATGGCGAGTAACCAGCGCAAGCTTTCCGCCGAAGAGGTGGCCGCTCTTGTGGGCGAGTTGCCGGAAAAGGCAGGCTTCGGCACGGCAGAAGGCGCCGAAGTTCGGCCCTATGCCCTTGGTTCGACAGAGATTTCCACGATGGGCGAGTATCACGCCCTGCGGATGATCCATGAACGGTTCTGTCGCATCGCGCGCGGGGCGTTCCAGCCGATGTTGCGGGTGCAGCCGCGGATATCGGCCTTTCCGGCCGAGGCGCGCAGTTTTGACGACTACCGCAGCGGGCAGGACAATTTCCTGTCGCTGACCAATACGCGGATCGAAGAGTTGCGGGGAAACCACCTGATCGTGATCCCGCCGTCCTTTGTGAGCCTGCTGACCGATGCCTATTACGGCGGGTCAATCCGTTCGGCCCGGTCGGGACGGACGGAGTTCACCGGGACGGAATCGCGGGTGATCGAGATCGTGACGGATCGGCTGAACAGCGCCTTGCAGATGGCCTGGCGCGATCTGATGCCGCTGACGTTCAATGTGGTGAGCCGGGAAGAGAACATGCAGTTCGCCGCCTTTGTTGATGGCGGGGACATGGTCGTTAACTGTTCCTTCATGGTGCAACTGCCGGATTCGGAGCCGGCGCGATTTGATATTCTGTATCCGTTCCAGACACTTAAACCGATCTCCACGCAGCTGCGATCCCGCACGCAATCGGAAGCGACCGAGGATGATGCCAGCTGGCGCGAAAGGCTGGAGCGGGCGGTGATGTCGATCCCGCTGTCGGTACGCACGCGGCTGTGTGAGCCAGATATCGCGCTTCGCCATTTGGCCAACCTGAAGGAGGGGGATGTGATCCCCGCCCGGGTGACCGACACGGTGGAAATTCTGGTCGATGGACGGCCTTTCTTTGAAGCGGTGCCGGGCGAGCTTGCGGGCAAGTCGGCGCTGAGCATCACCAAACGCATAAGGGGTTGAGGGACAATGAACGAAGCGGTCAAGACAACGGGCAGCGACGGGCTGCGCTTGCTGGAGAATATCGGCGTCAAGCTGACGGTCGAGGTGGGCCGGACGGAGCTGACGATCCGGGATTTGCTAAGGCTTTCCGAGGGTTCGGTGATCGAACTGGACCGGCTGGCGGGCGATCCGCTGGATGTACTGGTCAACGGTACGTTGATCGCCAAGGGCGAGGTGGTGATGGTCGGGGAACGCTTCGGCATCCGCTTTGGCCAGATCGTGGACCCGGAGAAGCGGGCGGAAACGCTGTAAATCGATGGGTCCGGGCGTGCAGCGCGTGGTGCAGACGCGCAGTGCAGCAATCGGTATGCACGCGGCGGGCTGAGCGGTGACGGGCAGTTAACAGTTGGCGGGGACGAAGTTTGACGCAAACTTCGCGACGGTTCTTGGCGCAAAAAACCGGGCCTGCTGGCGCAGGCACGCCGCAAGGCGGACTACGGAATTTGCGTCAAATTCCGGGGCGGTTTCTGCGTCAGAAACCGCTTGCGCGGGCGGGTGGCGAAAAAAGTGCGATATCGCACTGGTTCGGCCGCAAAGCGGCACGGGGTTTGCAGGTGAGGGGCAACTGATGCCTTTTGCCGGAGTGCCACCCCTTGGACGTGATCCGACCTGACCAGATCCTGACGCTGGCGCTGTTCATGGCCGTTCTCGGCCTGGGCTGGCTGGTGGTGAAGATGAACCGGGGCGGGCTGGCCCGCCGGATTGCCGGGAACCGGCGCATGGTGCTGGTGGAAGTGGCGGCGCTATCGCCCACCGACCGGGCGATGATCCTGAAGGTGGATGCGCGCGAATACCTGATCCTGCGCTGCCGGGGTGAAGCGCCGGTGCTGACCGCGTTGCCGGAGGACCCTGCCCTGCCCGATGCGGCAACGGAGGGCGCGGCATGAAGCGGCTGATCCTGACCCTTCTGTTCCTGTCGCTGCCTGCTGTCGCCATGGCGCAGGGATTTCCCGCGCTGACCCTGACCGAGGGGGATGGCGAGACGACCTATTCGCTGTCCTTGCAGATCGTCGCGTTGATGACGGCGTTGACGGTGCTGCCGTCGCTGGTGCTGGGGATGACGGCGTTTACGCGGATCATCATCGTCCTGTCGATCCTGCGGCAAGCGCTAGGCACGCAGCAGACCCCGCCCAACCAGGTGCTGGTGGCGCTGGCGCTGTTCATGACGTTCTTCGTGATGCAGCCCACCATGACGCAATTTTATGATGAGGCGATGTCGCCCTATCTGGACGGGCAGTTGCCTGCCGATCAGGCGATCGAGACGGGCACGCGGATCATCAAGGCGTTTCTGATCGAGAACACGCGGCAGAACGATCTGATGATGTTCCAGCAACTGGCGGGCGATGAACCCTATGCCAATCAGGACGAGGTGCCGCTGTCGGTGCTGCTGCCGGCTTTCATGACATCGGAGTTGAAGACGGCGTTCCAGATCGGGTTCCTGATCTTTTTGCCCTTCCTTGTGATCGACATGGTGGTGGCGTCGATCCTGATGGCGCTCGGGATGATGATGCTGTCGCCGATGCTGGTGTCATTGCCGATCAAGCTGCTTCTGTTCGTGCTGGTGGATGGCTGGGCTTTGACCGTGGGGTCGCTGGCGGCCACCTATGGCGTGGGAGGCTGAGATGGAATTTGACGCAAATATCGAACATTTGCAGCAGGCCTATTGGCACATCCTGATGGTGGCGGGGCCGGTGCTGGTGGTGGCGTTGATCACCGGTCTGGTGATCGGGATCGTACAGGCGGCGACGTCGATCAACGAGCAGACGCTGTCCTTCGTGCCGAAACTGGCGATTTCCATGCTGACCATGGCGCTGGCATCGGGGTTCATGCTGACGGTGATGACGGATTACTTTCAGACCATCTTCGAGACCATCCGGGCCATTCGGTAATGGGGGGAGAGGGCGCCTTTCCGCTGCCCGGCATGGGGCTGACGGCCATTGTGGAGTGGCTGACGGTCTATCTGTTTGCGATGCTGCGGATCGGGGCGTTCCTGATGGCCTCGCCTGCCTTTGGCGGGCGGTTCGTTCCGGCGCAGGTGCGGATCGTGGCGACGGCCATTCTGGCGCTGCCGGTGATGGCGGGGGGTGTGGACCTGCCCGGTCCGGCGGAACTGGCCGGATTGCAGGCGGTGCCGCTGGTGTTGAACGAATTGGCCATCGGGTTGGTGGCGGGGCTGGTGCTGACGATCCTGTTCGGCGCCGCGTCGCTGGCGGGGGACAGGATCGCCGCCACGGCGGGGCTGGGGTTCGCGGCGCAATATGACGCCTCGGCCGGGGGGCAGACGCCGGTGGTGGCGCAGCTGTTCGGGCTGTTCCTGATCATGGTGTTCTTTTCGGTCGACGGGCATCTGGCCGTGATCCGGATCGTCCTGGAAAGCTATATCGCCATGCCGCCGGGCGGGGACGTTGATCTGCCAAGATTGGTGCAGGCGGGGCTGGTTGCCGGGGGGCGGATGTTTGCCTTGGGCATGGCGATGATGCTGCCCGTTGTGGCGGTTCTGCTGCTTTTGAACCTTGCGGTCGGCGTGCTGACACGATCCGCGCCGACGCTGAACATCTTTTCCTTTGGCTTCCCTGTCACGATGACGGTGACGCTGGTGCTGCTGTATTTGACAACTCCCGGCATGGCGACAGCCCTTGAGGATGTGGTCTTTGAAGGGGTGGGAATGCTGGAAGCATTGCTGCTGGCCCCCCTTGTTCCGGGAGGTGGCAATGGCTGAGGAAGATGATGGCGCCGAAAAGTCACAGGAACCGACGCAGAAACGCAAGGATGACGCGCGGGAGGACGGGACTGTTCTGACATCGAAGGAGGCGCTGATCTTTGCCGGCTTTGCGGTAGGGACGGGGCTGATGGCATTGGCCCCTTCGGTGCTGCCGCAGATGGTGCCTGTGTGGAGCGACTATTTCAGGCTGGGCGCGGTGGCCGATCTGGACAGTTTGGTCAGCGCACGGATCGGGGGTGCGTTCTGGCAGGTGATTGGCTTGGCGACGCTTGTGGCGGCGCCGATGGTGCTGGCCACCATTGCCGCGCAGGTGGTGATGGGCGGGATGCATTGGTCGCCCAAGGCGATGGGGTTCAAGGCCGACAGGATCAGCCCGCTTGCCGGGATGAAGCGGATGTTTTCGAGCACGGCGCTGATGGAGTTGGGCAAAGCGATTGCCAAAGTGGTGGTGCTGGGGGCGATTTCCTGGGCGATGGTGGAAAAGATGCTGCCGGCGCTGGACCGTCTTTGGCAGCAAACCCCCGGAGCGGCCGCAGTTGTGATGGGCGAGGCAAGCCTGCGGTTGATGATCGGGCTGGCGTTGGGGTTGGCGGCGATTGCTGTGCTGGATGTGGCTATGCAGGTCGTCAAAATGCGCAAGCAACTGATGATGACGCTGCAGCAGGTGAAGGAAGAGAGCAAGGAACAGAACGGATCGCCCGAGGTGAAGGGCCGGTTGCGGCAGATGCAGATGCAGGCCAGCCGGGATGGGGCAAAGCGGCGGCGCGCGCTGGATGATGTGCCGCGCGCCACGGCGATTGTGACCAACCCGACGCATTTCGCGGTGGCGATCCGCTATGTGCCGGGCGAGACGCGGGCGCCCGTGATCCTGGCCATGGGCAAGGGGCCGATGGCGTTGGAGATCATGTCGCGGGGGCGGAAGGTGGGGCTGGCCCCGGTGCAGATTCCGCTGCTGGCGCGGGCGCTGTATTTCACCGGAGAGATCGGCACTGAGATCAACGAACAGCTTTACGCCGCGGTCGCGGCGGTGCTGGCGCATGTCTATCGGCTGGATCGTGGCGAAGGGTCGGCACCGCCGGATGTGGACCTGCCGCCAGAGCTGCGGTTCAGCGAGTTCGGGCAGAACGAAGCGAGGGGATAAGCCATGACGAAACGAACGCAAAGAAGCACGGGCGAGGTCATCTCGACCATCGTTTTTGCCGGGGGCGGATTGGTGTTGCTGGGCGGGGCGCTGGATGCCGAGGCAGATCCGGGATCACGGATCATGCTAGGCCTTGGAGCCTTGGGCGGCTTTGCGGCGGCAGGGCGGTTTCTGATCGCGGCGATCTGGACGTCGATCCGCGAGGAGCGGCGGTGATGGCACGGGTCTTGCTGTATTTGGGCGAAATCGCAAGGAGAAGGCCATGACGAGCGAGGCCGAAAAAGGCAGGATCAGGAAATCCGGGGCTGCGAAGCCTGTGGATCAGGTATCTGCAGTGGAGGTGTCAGAACCGATCGAGGCCCCTGTCGCGGAACCTGCCGCCGCCAAACCCCGCCTGGTGGCTGCGCCGGATATGGCAGGATTGACTGCGGCACAGCGTGCCTTTGCCGATGCGGTGATGCAGGGCCAGAAACGCAATACGATGCTGGCCGCTGGTGCGGCGGGCGGGGCAGCGGTGGCTTTGGTGTTGGCGGGGATGGTCTATGTCCAGTCTGTCGGTGATCTGCGGGTTGCTGCCACTGTGCAGACGGAAGCTGCAAAACTGCTGGTCGAAGAGGTCAAGCAGTTCGACGGGATTGGCGATGTCGTGGCCGAACAGCAAGATGTAATGAAGACGGAACTGCTGGAGACGCTGGAACTGGTGAAGGACGAAATTCGCCGTGCCGCAATGGCGGGGCCGGAGCCCGCGCCAGAGGCCGAGCCGATGGATGCACAGATCGCAACAGCGATCCGTGACGGGGTGAAGGCCGACATGGGCGCGATGCGGGATGAGATCCTGACGGCGCTGGCCGAGGTCGAGATGGCCCTGGCGAATGGAACCGCCGATCCGGCAATGGCGGAACTGGTGGAAGGGGTGAAGGTCTTGGTTGCGGCATCCGCGCCGCCCGAACCTACGGCAAAGCCTGCAGATCGCGGCCCGACCGGAGCAACAGAGAGACCTGCAAAGCCGCGGGCAAAGCCGCAGCCTGCCGAACCCAACCCATTTACCTATCCCTGACTGATGGACACGAATACCACCACCCCGGAAGCCGAAATCTCTGCCCTGCGTCTGCGCGCCGGGGGGATCGAAGCGGCAGCGCTTGCGCTTGGCCTGCGGGCCGGCGATGTGCTGGAGACGATCAACGGGCTCCCTTTTCGCGGCGACGAAGCGGCGCTGCGCATCCGGTTTGCGGAACGCCGGGGACGGCCACTGGCGCTGGGGTTTCGGCGTGGCGCGGAGGCTTTTCAGGTCTTGGTGGAGACCGAACGCCTTGGGCGATGGGAGGCGTTTCCCTGCCCCCTGCCCGAAGGGGCGGAAGGTGGCCGGATCGATCCGGAAGGATTGCGGAATTTTCAGGTGATGCGGTCAGAGGCAGGGGTCTATGACCTGTATCCTGCGGTGCCATCGGTTCTAGCGATGATTGCGCCACCCCTGTGGCTGATGCAGATGCGGCTTTGGGCGCAGGGGGCCACGGTGGTGGCGGCATTGGCCGCGGCAGCAGTGGTGATGCCGGTGCTGGCCGCCGTTGTCTGGGTTGCGGCCGGGCTTTGGGTGCAGCGCAGCGCAGGGGCCTTTTTGCGGGCGGATCGGCGTTCGCGCGGGCTGCGCTTTGATGGCGTTCTTGCTGCACGGGGTGAGGCCGAGGCCCATGCAGCGCATCTGGCGCGGCATCCTGGGGACCGCTACTTGTTTGCCTCTGCATCGCCTGCGGCGGAGCAGGCTGCCTGATTGGCTGCCTTTCGTCCGGGCGGATGTTTACCTGACTGCAAACCTGAAAAAAGCCCGCCGATGGCGGGCCTTTTCCATTGCATGAGCGGGAGACCTGTTTTCCCGACCCCTGCAGGGGTTACATTTGCGCGACGATGGCGCGGCGGCGGCGATCCACCGAGGAGGGGATACGCAGCTGGTCGCGGTATTTAGCGACAGTGCGGCGGGCAAGCTGAACGCCGTCTTCCTGGCCGATGACTCGGGCGATGTGATCGTCCGACAGCGGTTCTTCGGGGTTCTCGCTCGCGATCATTTTTTGGATGCGGTGGCGCACGGCGGAGGCGGAGCCGGCTTCGCCTGCCTCATCCCGGTTGGCGAGGGCGGCGCTGAAAAAGCTTTTCAGCGGGAAGGTGCCTTGCGGTGTGGCAATCAGGATTCCCGAGCAGACACGGGAGACGGTGCTTTCATGCACGCCGATTGCTTCGGCAACTTCGCGAAGGACCATTGGGCGCATCCGGGCAGCGCCGAGTTCGAGAAAGTCGATCTGGCGGCGCACGACTTCGGCCCCAACCTTGAGGGTCGTCTGGTTGCGGTGTTCCACCGCGCGCGACAGCCAGCGCGCGACAGACAGGCGTTCGGCGACATAGGCGTTGGCGGTGACCTGACGGCGCGAGAGGCGGCGGGCTTCGTCGCTGCGGACCACGACGGTGGGCAGGGTGGAGCGGTTGAGATCGACGCGCCAGCCGCCTTCACCGCGCGTCACGATCAGATCTGGGGCGCGTTGCGGGATGGGGGTGGCGTCGAAGGTGGCGCCGGGTTTGGGGTTGAAGCTGCGGATCTGGCGCAGCATGGATTTCAGATCGTCCAGCGCGACATTGCAGGCGCGGCAGAGGCCACGCAGATCGGCCTGAGCCAGCATCGGGAGATGGTCGAGCAGAGCCGCGAAGGCGGGGGTCAGCAGGCCCTGTTCCGCGGCCTGAAGCGACAGGCATTCCGACAGGTTGCGGGCGAAGAGACCGGCGGGTTCGATCCGCTGGAGTTTTGTGAGCAGGTGTTCGGCTTCTTCTTCGGAGATGAACAGCCGGTCCGCGATGGCGGCAAGGGGTTGGCCCAGCCAGCCTGACGGTTCCAGCGCATCAAGGAAGGCCTCGGCCATCAGGGTTTCCGCAGGCGACAGGTTCAGGCGCGCGATTTCGGCGGAGACATGAGCATAAAGCGAGGGGCCCGGATCGGCAGCAAGCTGGCCGATGCGATCCCAGTCATCCCCGCCCGAGCGCAGTTGCGACGGAAGGGTGAGGTCGCGGGTGGATTTGGGTTGCACGGCGCGGGAGCCAACCTCGAGAAACGGGTTCTCTTCGGCTTGGGATTCGATGAAGCTTTGCAGGTCGGTATTGCCCATCTGCAGCAGTTGGATTGCCTGCTGAAGCTGGGCGGTGACGACGACCGATTGGCGTTGACCGATGGACTGGGCGGTAAAAAGCTGCATGTTTGGCTCTCCTTGCCAGCAGTTTCACCGATGCGCGCAGGGCCATGCAAAATTTCCGTTTGACACCCCTAAAATGGCGGAAGGCGGGGTTTTCGTCGGGAAAGATCACCCGTAAGTCATTGAAAATAAATGATGCCCCCGGTTCGGATGGACCGGGGGCATCCTTTTGTCTGTCGGTAAACCGTCAGCCGCGGAGCAGACTCATCACGTTCTGCTTGGACGAGTTCGCCTGGGCGAGCATCGCGGTGGCAGCCTGCGACAGGATCTGGCCACGAGCGAGGTTCGTCGATTCCTGGGCGAAGTCGGCATCCACGATCTGCGACTTGGCGGCCTGAGTCGCAACCGAGATGTTGGTCAGGTTCGAGATCGTCGAGTCGAGACGGTTGGACACGGCACCGAGGTCACCGCGCGACTGGCTGATCTTCTGCAGCGCGACGTCGATCACTTCGATGGCCTTGGCAGAGCCTTCGGCGGTGGACAGGTCGATATCAGCGACCGAGTCCAGTTCTGCGGTATAGGACGCCGCAGCCGCGTTGCCGAAGAAGCCGGTTGCCGCAGCCGTCGCGCTAACCGCGAAGGATTCGGTCGACGTGAAGCTGACCTGACCGGTGATCGTGGTCGCTGCGCCCGTAGCGAGAGCCGAGGTGACAGCTGCCGTTGACGAGTCGCCATCGGCGTCGATGGAAAGGCTGATGCCCGTGGTCGTCGCGGTGTGGGTGTAGTCGTCGATGGTGATGTTGCCGCCATTGGCATCGGTCATCACGATGGAGGCGTTGTTGTCGCCCATTTCGGCGGTGATGCCGGTGCTGGCGGATTTGCTGTTGATCGCATCGCGCAGCGAGGTCAGGTCCAGAGCACCGCCTGCATCGGTGGAGATGGCCACACCGGTGCCGATCGACGTACCGTTCAGCGTGAAGCTGACCGTACCAGCCGCAGCAGCCGCGCCGGTGAAGGACAGCGTCGCCTGGGTCTTGGCAGTTGCGGCAACGCCGGTCTGCGACGTTACGGCGTTCACGGCAGAGGCCAGCGACTCGGCCGATTGACCAGCCGTCGCGCTGATTGCGGCGCTGCCGGCGCTGCCGGTGATGACGATGTCCTGTGCAGCAACGCCGGTTGCCGAAGCAGAGGCCAGGGTCGATTCCTTGTAGGCGCCGATATCGGTTGCGGCGGTGCTGTCGATGGAGATCGACAGGGTCTGGCCGGAGTCAGCGCCGATCTGGAACTGCTTGCCCGAGAAGGAGCCGTCCATGACCTTCATACCGTTGAAGGTTGTGTTTTCGGCGACGCGGTTGATTTCCGACAGGAGCTGGCGGGCTTCGGCGGTGATGTTGCCGCGGTCCGAGCTGGTGTTGGTGTCGGAAGCCGACTGGACGGCCAGTTCACGAACGCGCTGCAGCATGCTCGAGACTTCGACATGTGCGCTTTCCGTCGTGTCGATCAGGTTCTTGCCATCGGTCGCGTTGCGGACCGCCTGGTTGATACCCATGACCTGAGCGGTCATCTTTTCGGCGATGGCCATACCGGCGGCATCGTCCTTGGCGGCGTTGATGCGCAGGCCCGAGGACAGGCGCGTCATAGCCGTATTGAAATCGTCGTTCACTTTGGTCATGTTCGCTTGAGCGGACAGGGCACCGATGTTGGTATTGATCGTCGTCATGGCTTCAGCCTCCTGAAAATTTACCGTCGCGCTGTCTTCTGCGCTCGGGAATGACAACGGCCTGATACGGGGATGTTTAGCGTCGGGATGAAAATTCCTGATTTTCTTGCCGCAACCCCCTGCCCTACGCGCGCGCGTTCCAGATTCCATTCGCGATAGCAGACGGGCGCCCGCATTTATCGGCGCAACTACACATGCAGGGGTATCATTGACGAAAATGCTGCCGTTCTAAGGGCCACAACAGAATTCCTTGGAGCGGCAACATGGATATCGCAACCCTAATCGGGCTGGTCGGGGCGATCGTCATGATCATCGGATCGATGATCTTTGCCGGCGGTGTTTCCCCGTTTATCGATGTTGCCTCGGTCGTCATCGTGTTCGGGGGAACATTCTTCATCGTGATGATGAAAATGCCGATGGGCGTGTTCATTGGCCATTTCAAAGCAATGGGAAAGGCATTCAAGCCAACCACATTCAACATGCCCACGATCGTGGAGCGGATGGTCGAGCTGGCCGCGGTGGCGCGCAAGGACGGGATGATGGCACTGGAGGGCCAGCAGGTGCCCGACCGGTTCTTTGAGCGCGGTTTGCAGATGCTGATCGACGGCGCGGATGAGGGCAAGCTGGTCAAGGCGCTGAAGCAGGAGATCAAGGCGATGAAATCGCGCCATGATGGCAACCATAGCGCGTTGAAGGCCTGGATAGATTATGGCCCTGCGATGGGGATGGTGGGCACGTTGATTGGCCTTGTGCTGATGTTGGGCAATATGTCGGACCCTAAGTCCATCGGTCCGGCAATGGCTGTGGCATTGCTGACTACGCTTTACGGCGCGTTGATTGCCAACGTTCTGTTCGGGCCGATCCTTGCAAAGCTTGAAGGCTACAGCTCGGACGAAGTGACCTATCGCGAGATGGTGCTGGAAGGATTGCGGGCAATCGCTCGGGGCGACAGCCCGCGCAGCGTTCAGGACCAGATGGTCACTGTTCTGCCGCCGAAAGAGCAAGCGCGGCTGATGGCTGCGTGATTGAGGTAAGCCATGGCATCCGCAAAGATCACACTGCTGCGCCCACCGCCCGTCTATGATGACGACGGCGATGATGACGCACCGAAATGCCCGCCGGTTGGCGCGCCTGCTTGGCTGGCGACATTCGCGGATATTGCCACGAACCTTATGGCGTTCTTCGTTCTGATCCTTGGATTTGCGAAGTTCGACGAGGTGAGCTTCAAGAAGATGGCCGGGTCCATGCGCGAAACCTTTGGCACCGAGATGGTTATGCCGATCATGGAACATCCCGAAGGCGGGATAGTGCTGGAGATGGATTTCAAGCCGCAGGGTCTGCCGCCCGATGCAGTGGAAGGCGAGGAACCTCCGACCGGAGATGAGGGTCGCGAACCCAACCGAGATGGCACAGAGGCAGGGCGGTCGCCGGAGGAACAGGCACAGATTTCTGCGGCGCAGGCTGCTGGCGAGGCGGCTGCACAGGCGATGATGTCGGCGTTGGCTTCGGGCAAGCTGACGGTGGAACAGGGCGACAAGAGCGTGACGGTGAAGCTGGCCGAAGGGCCGGACCAGCCCACCGCAGAAGAGGTTGCCGAGGTGCTGGCCGCGCTGACGGGCGGGGCGGCGGATGCGGCGGGCGATGCGGCGGGCAATGATCCCGATCAGCAGGTTGCCGCGCCGGACCAGCCCGCCGAAGAAGGCACGGGCGAGCCTGCGCCGGGAACGGGCGGCGAAGGTGGTCCTTCGGCCGGGCGAGCCACGAGCCCCGGCTTTGCCGAGGCCAAGCTGAGTGTCGCCCTGCGGGAGCAGAACGCGCAGGGTCTGGTCGAGGTGGAGCGTCGCGATGGCAAGGTCTTTGTCACCGTTGGTGCGGGCGGGGCCTTTGAATCAGGGTCGGCCGATCTGACCGAGGATGCCAAGAAAATCATGGCCGAGATTTCGGCCAATGCTCTGGCGCCGGATGCGACGGTTACAGTGACCGGGCATACGGACAATGTGCCGCTGAACGGAGGGCCGTTCTCTGACAATTTCGGGCTTGGTGCAGCGCGCGCGACATCAGTGGTGCGCGAGTTGGTGGAGGGCGGAAAGATCGATCCGTCGCAGATCGTGGCGGTGTCCCGAGGGGAATCCGCGCCGGTGGCCGACAACATGACCGACGCCGGTCGCGAGAAGAACCGCAGGATCGAGATCGAGATTGATTATGGCACGGCCGAAGGTGGCCCGGAATCTGCAGGTAGAAACTAAACCCTGAGTGGCACCATGCCGTTAAGGGTAGTGAAGCATAGGGCCGCAGCATGACCGTCGATATCCTTTCCTCGCTTAACACCAACGGGTCGGGCCTGAACCTGCGCGAGTTGACGACTTCGCTGGTATCGGCAGAAATTGAACCGCTGAAGGCCCGGCAGACGAGCCGGGTGGAAACGGCGCAGCTGTCGATTTCCGCGCTGGGACAGGTGCGGTCGCAATTCGGGGCGCTGAACAGCGCGGTGGCGACATTGCGGGAGAACCCGGTATTGGGGGCGCGGTCGGGCAATGCGGGCGTTGGTGTCACAATCACGGACCCGAGCAAGATCACCAATTCAACCACGTCCATCGAGGTGGGACAGCTGGCGACGCGGCAAGTGCTGGAATTCGGCGGGTTCACATCGGCGAGCGCGCTGGTGGGGGCGGGATCGCTGCAGATCGAGGTGGGGGTCTGGTTCGAGGATGTGAATGGCGATCCGGCCTTTGCGTTGAACCCCGACAGCACGGTGAACACGCTGAACATCCCCGAGGGCGTGACGCTGGAGATGCTGGCCGAGACGCTGGATGCGTTGCCGGGGATGTCGGCGCGGGTGCTGGACAAGGGGGACGGGACGTTCTCACTGGGCGTGGTGAGCGAACCCGGTGCGGGTTCGGCGTTGCGCTTTACGGTGGCAGAGACGGTGGCCGGGTTGGCCGCTTTCGACACGACCACCACGAATGAGACGCGGCAGATCCAGGCGGCGCAGGATGCGGTGCTTTTGGTGGACGGGATTACCGTGTCGCGGCCCGACAATGTGATCGACGATCTGATCCCCGGCGCCACGCTGGACATCACCGCGCCAGCCGGCACGGCAACGACGGTCAGCTTTACCCGCGACATCGAAACTGCCCGGCTGAACATGCAGGCGTTGGTGGAGCAGGTGAACAACACCCGCAAGCTTTTGAACGATTTGTCGGTGCGCGGCGCAGGGGAAACAAAGGCCGGGGCGCTGGCGGGGGACAGGTTGATTGAAAAGCTGAAAGCGGATCTGACAAGCCTGCTGGCGGCGCCGATCAACGGGTTCGGCGCATCGGCCAAGCGGTTGGCAGATTTCGGGGTGGCGACCAATCGTGATGGGTCGTTGCGGGTGGATGGAGCGCGCTTTGAGAAGGCCTTTGCGGCTGATCCGGCCGCATTTGATACGGTATTTTCTGATCGACTGTCGGCAAGCGCCGCGGGGGTTGAAGTGACCGGCACGCTGGGGGCTTCGGCGCGCGGGGGCAGCCTGGCCTTTGTCCGCAACACGACCACCGGGGAGGCGACGCTGAACGGCGAGTCGATGCTGGGCCTGACGCTGCCGGACGGGCGAGAGCAGTACCTGCTGTTTGGCGGCGACTATGCCGGGATGACGGTGACAGTTCCTGCCGATCTGGAGACGACTGAGGTGCGCTATGGCAAGAGCTTCCTCACCTCGCTTGAGACGATGCTGGATGCGGCGCTGACGCGCGGGGCGAACAGTCTGTCAGAGCGCGAGGATCAGCTGACCGGACGGGTGACCGAGGCGACGGATGAGATCACCGCGCTGGAGTCGCGGGCAACGTTGCTGGAGAAGCGGTATCTGATGCGCTTCACCGCGATGGAGACGGCGATTGCTGGGCTGAAAAGCACCGGGAACTATCTGACGAACCTGGTGGCGCAGTGGAACAAGGATAGCGGCTGAAGTTTCAGGATCGGGGGGCGGTTGCCCCCCAGCCGGTTCAGGCCACGAGGCCGCGGCGGATGCCGAATTTCTTCATCTTTTCGATCAGCGTGGTGCGGCGCAGGCGCAGGGCATCTGCGGCCTGGGCGACGTTGCCCTGACGGGTATCCAGCGCGGCTTCGATCAAGGCGACTTCGATATCGCGGATATAGCCGCGCAGATCGATATCGCCCAGACGGCCCAGCGCATCATGGAACTGGGTGGGATCGGGCAGCTCGCCCCGTGCCTGCGGTGCGGGGGGTTCGGGCAGCACGACCTCGGCGCTATCAGGGCTGGGCATTTCCATGCCGAGAAGGTTGTCGCGCACATGGCGGGCGGTGACCATGCGGCCCGGAAGCATGACGAAGGCGCGCATCAAGACGTTCTTCAGTTCGCGGATATTGCCGGGCCAGCCATAGGCCGACAGTGCGCGCAGGGCACCCAAATCGAAATGCGGGACTTCGGCGGTGGGGTTGCTGGCGGTGTATTCTTCGATCAAGCGGGCGAGGATCAGGGGAAGGTCGGCAGTGCGTTCGGCAAGGCTGGGAACGGTCAGCGGGAAAACCGAGATGCGGTAGAACAGATCGGCGCGGAATTCACCCGAGGCGACGGCGGCGGTCAGATCGCGGTGTGTGGCGGTGACGAGGCGGAAGTCGACGACCTGTTCCGCCGTGGCCCCCAGACGCTGAATGCGGCGGGTTTCCAGAACGCGCAGGAGTTTGGCTTGCAGGGCAAGCGGCATGTCACCGATTTCATCCAGAAAGAGAGTGCCGCCCGCGGCCTGTTCGATGCGACCGGGACGGGCACGGTCGGCCCCGGTGAAGGCACCCTTCTCGTGGCCGAAGAGTTCGCTTTCCAGAAGGTCAGCAGGGATGGCGGCGCAGTTCACCGCGACGATTGCGCCGAGCCGACCAGAGGCGCGGTGCAGGGCTTCGGCCACCAGTTCCTTGCCTGCCCCGGTGGGGCCACGGACGAGGACGGCAGCATCGGACCCGGCGACAGCGGTGATCATCCGCTTGAGGCTGCGCATCGGGGCGGTTTCACCGACGATGATACGGTCGATCGTGCTTACGGGAACGGGCAGGGCTTTAACGGCAATGTCACGATCAATCCAGTGAGTCGTCATAAGAAACCTCCAACGGCAATTGAGGTTCACATGATAGTGAGTGAGGTCATGATTCAATCTTCCCACGGTCGGGAGAGGGTGGGTGAAACGGATGGTGCCTCATCTTTGGTTGGGACTGGACCCATACTTTTGGGTGTAAAGTTTCTTTTGAAAATACAATGGTTTAATTCGACATAGATCGTAGGTTTATGGGCTGGATGCCAAGATGGCACGCATTGCCTCGACCTCGACCCAGCGGTGGCGGAGGCGGGGGGGCAGGTTTTCAGGCAAGGCAAGGCTGACGGTGGCAGCGGCGATGACCATCGGCAGGTCTGGTGGCGCAGAGCGGACGGCAGTGGCGGCGGTTGGTCGTGGCGGCGGCGGGGTGTTGGGGGCGGCCTGGGCAAGCGTGTCGGGTTGCGCCTGCGGCACATCGTCGAAGGGAGTTTCGCCTTCGAATCCGTCGGCGGGCGGGGCCGAGGCGAGGGCGACCAGAGGACTGCCGCCAAAGGCGAGGATGCCATCAAGCTGTGCGGGAATGGCGGCCAGAAGTAGGGTTTCCCCCCCTGCCCCGTCTGACGGTTCCAGTGGCGAGAGGCGGAAGCTGTCACGGGCGGCTATGACCTTTTTCAGGTAGTTTTGTCCGCGTTCGGGGTTGGTGGAATGGTAGGCAGCGGCGGCGACGTCCCATGAACCAAGACGGTTGTTCAGTTCGACCATGAATCGTGCGGCGTAACGGGTGTTGCGCGCGGGATCGATCATGTCTTCTGGACTGGCAAAGCCTGCTGAATGCCACTTCCAGTTCAGCTGCATGCAGCCCACGTCAATATTGGTGACACCTTCGGCAACGGCCTGTTTCAGATAGGCCAGCGCCTCTTCGCGGGTGTCGAAATACATGCCCTTGCCACCTTGGTTGAGCGTCCAGGGCCATGGGGCGATGCCGCCATTGCCGGTGCCGCGACCTGCCTCGACCAGCGAAATGGCGGGGAGAAGGCCATCAGGAAGCCCAGCCTCGGCCCCGGCCTCGGCCGCAAGACGCGCGCAATCCTGCGCGGCGGCGAGGCCGGGCAGGAGCAGGGCAACGGAAAGGGCAAGGGCGCGCAACATGATGATCTGTTGCAAGCCGCGGGCCAGATGCGGGATGGATCAGCGCATATAATCGAAAAGAGTGGTGCCGGTGATCTTTACAAAGGTTTGCTGGGACGCCTGTTCGGTAAGAAGAAGCTCTTGCAGGCGGGTGATCGCGGCGGCAACGTCGAGATCTTCGAGATTGGCGACAGATTTGTCGATGCGCAGCTTGCGGTCGGCCAGCACTTGGGCGTGGTCTTCGGCAAGGCTGCCCAGGGCGCCCACCTCGGCCCGTTGGGCGGCGACATGGGTGACGGCATCGGCAAAGGCGCCGACCATGCGGGTCGCAGAAAGGTTTTCTGTGCGCAGGCCGACGCCCACACCGACGGGTTGCAGGCTTTCATCCAGTGCGACCATGTTCGCGGCGGGCAATCGCCCGGCATCGGGTTGACTCAGGTTGCCGACGGTCATCGCGTCTGTGGATTGGAAGATGAGGCTTTCGCCATCGGGCGCGAGGCTGGCGGTGATGCCGGTAGTGGGGGTGGCGGCGTTTATTGCATCGCGCAGCGCGCCGGGCGCACCGGCCATCACCTCGGCCGAGATGCGGGCGGTGCCGGTGGGACCGGTCAGATCGAAGGACAGGGTGGCGGGATCGCGGGTGGTGGCGGGGGTGAACAGGGCCTGGTTGGCCACGGTGTGATTGGGCCGGGACGGGTTGAGCGACGGGGTGAGCGTGGCGATCAGATCATCGACCATTTCAAAGGCGCTGCGTGCGCCGGAATCGGTGGGAACGGACATGAACACCTCGGCCCCGTTCAGTCCGGTGGCAAGGGTGGCGGTTTCGGTCATGCGCAGCGTGGGGCGGCCACCATCGCCGCGATATTCGATGCCGTTCGGGCCTTGGGCGAAGGGTTCGGCACTACCGAAACCTGCGAATAGTGGCAGGCCCATCGTATCGCGGCTGTTGGCCACAGCGATGAGCGCGGTGCGCAGCGAAAGCGCCTCGGACCGGAGGCCGGCGATGCCTTCTTTGGTGATCGTGTCGTTGGCGGCCTGGATCGAGATCTGCTGGAACTGGCGCATGATATCGCCCATCTCGCCGATGGCGAGGTCGGCCTGATCCAGACGGTCTGTCGCCAGCGCGGTGTTCTCGGTAAAGCGGTCGATGGCGGCACGCTGTTCGGTGACGATCGACAGCTTTGCCGCGCGCATCGGATCGGCCGAGGGGCGGGGGTCGTTCTTGCCCGAAGAAATCTGGGCCTGAAGATCGGAAATGTCGCCTGCGAGGCGGCTGAAGTTTTCCATCGCGATCTTGCCGAAGAGGGCGTTGCCGATGCTGGCGGTCATGGGTCAGACCTTTCAGAGCGAATTGATGAGGGTGTCGAACATTTCTTGCGCCACCGACATCACCTGTGCAGCGGCCTGATAGTTCTGTTGCAGTTCCAGCATCCGAGCGGCCTCAGTATCCAGATCGACCGAGCCTTGTTCTGCATCGGCGCGACGGACGGAGTCGTTCACGGCAGTGCGCGCGCCAAGCGTCTGTTCGGCGGCGGCGGCGCGGGTGCCGGTTTCGGCCTGCAGATCGGCAAGGATGCGGGCAAAGCCGCCGCGCCCGGTGGCGACATCGGCAAAGCGCAGGGCGAGAAGGCCGTCCAGCGCGCGGCCATCGTTGCGGCCATCGCTGTTGGGCGTCAGGCGGAAAGCATCGCCGGTGGAGGGGTTGCCGGAGACGTTGATCGACAGCCCGCCGATCACCGCGCCGCCCGTGGCATCGAGCGTGCGGGTGCCAATGGAATGACCGGTGGCAATGTCGAACAGGCCGACCGTGTTGGTGGCAGCGTCGATGACGCGCAGTTCCACGGCGGGGGCGGCGCTGGGGGGCGGGCCTGCGGTCAGGGTGCCCGACATGCGCAGGGTGCCGCTGCCTGTCATCACGACGATCAGGTCTTCGGGCGGCAGGTTGGTGAGCGACAGGCGCTGCCCGGCGAGCGAGGCGGTCGTGGCGGTGGCGTCCACGACGCTGCCGTCAGAGGTGCGCAGATCAAGGCTGGCACCCGTGACCGAAAGCGATGTGCCAAGCGAGGCGAAGCCTGCGGCATCGGCCCCCGGCAGGATGCGGGCCGGGGAGCCGCCTGCGGGCAGGTTCAGGGTGATGGCACCCAGACCGTCCACAGTGGCGGTGCCGGGAAACCCGGGCGGAAGGGTGACGGTGGGGCCGCCTGTGACGTTGACGGTCCAGAGCGTTGCACCGATTTCGACCTGCATGCCAACAGGCAGACCCACACCGGTGACGGGCTGGCCTGTCAGGCGGGTGGTGGGGGCCTGAGCCGGGGCAAGGCCGAAGGCGGCGGAACTGCTGGAGGTTGGGATCGTGATGAAGCCAGCGTCAGACGAGCCACCATTGACCGCGATTTGCAGGCGGTTCGCACCATCGAAGGCGGCGGTGAGGCGGCCCGATTCCGGGCCGTTGACCTGAACCACGCCGCCGGTCATGCGCAGGGTGTAGGCCTGCCCGTCCAGCTGGATCAGCGTTGTGGCGCCTTCAACGGGAAGGGCGCCGAGCGCCGCGCCGGTGACGCTGGCCTGTGGCATGTCTTCGCGCAGCAACGCGGCCAGCCCGGCGGCCACATCTGCGGCAGATGAGGCGGCGGCAGTGGCCGTGTCCAACGTGACGGAGCGCCCACCGAGGGTAAGGCTGTAGGATGTGGGACCAGCCAAAGCGGCGCTGCCATCGGCGGCGGCGCTGGAGGAATCGACCGCTGGGTCGAAGTCAAAGGTCAGGCTGCGCTGTGCGCCTGCGGCGGAGGAGGTGGAACTGATCATCCCGCCTGACAGGGCATCTGCGGCGGAGTCGATCCGGTTGCCATCAACGGTGACGCTGAACCCCTGGCTTTGTGTCAGCGTGACCTGACCGGACAGGCGCGCGCCCGTCTGGCCCGCACCGAGCGTTACAGCGGGACCTGCGGGCAGACCGGCCGCGTTGCTGGATTGCAGCATTGCGGTGCCGCCTGCACCATGGGTGAAACTCCTGATGCGAATGTCGGTGCCATCGGCCTGTGTCATCAGGAGGCGGGTGCCATCGGGCGACAGTTGGGCGGTGATACCTGTCGCGCCGCTAAGGCCGTTCACGGCAAGGAGAAGCCCATCCAGCCTGCCGCCCGAGACGTTGCCCGAGACGGTGAGCGGCGTGCCGTTTGCGCCTTCGATCCGGAATTCTACCAGGCCATCCCCTGCCACAGTCAAGGCGGCGGAGGTTTGGGCTGTCGCCTCAAGCCCCGGATAGGCGGCTGTCATCATTTCGGCCAGACGACCGGCGCTGCTGCCTGCGGGCAGGGTCAGGGTGATGGGGGTGGCACCCGGCTGTTCCAGCAGGATGGTCCGAGCAGGGAAGGCGGGTACCTCAACAGAGCCGGACCATGTGGCCGGGGCGGGGGGAAGAAGGGTGGCGGACTGCTGCCCGCTGCCAAGGGTGCTGTCGAGCGCAAGGCCGCGATAGCCGATGCCACCCGGCGCTTCGAGGTAGTCGCCGTTGTATTCCGCGCCGGGGAGAAAGCCGTTGGCTTCGGTGAACAAGAGCGCGATGTCGGCGGGCGACATCGGGGTGCCTGCGATCTGACGCCCTTCGCGCGTGAAGATTTGCAGCGTGCCGCCTTGAGCGCTGGCAGGGGCGAGGGTGGCGGGCTGGGCATCCAGCGCGGCGGCGCCGATGTTGCCTGCGGTGCGCGACAGGGTGAGCGCGCCATCGGTGCCAGCGGCGGCAAGGCCGAGGCTGGCGAAGGTGTCGCCTGCCGCCGTGTCGAACTGACCCGCAGTCAGTGCGGCAGCAAGTTGCGCCGAGGTCCAGCCCGGCGGACGGGGGGAGCCGTCGGCGAGCGTGGTGAGGTCAAAGCTGTGCGGCACACCGTCGAGCGTGACGGTGAGGTTGGTTGTGGTGGCGGCGGCGGCGTCGGTCAGTGCAAAATCTGCGCTGGATTGCGCGCCGAGGCTGCTGAGGCTGGCCGCAGTGGTGCCAGCGGGGATGTAACCCACGACACCGGGGGACAGCAGGGTTACGGCCCCTGCTGCGTTGGTGGCCCCGGTCAGTTGGGTGGCAAGCGTGGGCACAGTGGGCGGAGCAACGGTCGTGGGGGCGATGGTGGCGGAGCCCGATCCGGTGTTTCCGGGCACGGGGGCGACCAGCGTGGAGACGGCGGCGGCCAGACGTTCCGGCACATCGGGCACAAACCGCATGTTGGCGGCAAGCCCGGTGGTGGGATTGAAGGTCAGGCGGTCGCCATTGGCGGGCAGGCCTTCCACCTCGATCGTCACGCCCGGCAGGACGAGCAGGCGGTCGGCGCTGCCCAGCACGGTGCCAAGGGCGTCTTCCGCGCGCCAGACGTTCAGCGCGGAGTCGCGGATCAGGGTGATGGGGCCGGTGGTATCGGGGCCGGTGGGGGTGATGATGGCGCGGGCGTCGCCCTGATTGGTGACGGCGCGGGACATCACCCAACCGTCGATCGAGAACATCGGTCCGCCCGGTGCGCCGGTGAGATCCAGCCCTGAGGCGTGGACGGTGTTCATCTCGCCCGCGATTTTGCGTGCCAGCGCGTCGATTTCCTGAAGTGCGGTGTTGATCGCGCCCAGCGCGGTGGAATAGCCGCCAATCGACCCGGTGCCGAGCATGCGGCTGTCGCGCGAGGTGGCATCGCGGGTGATGGTGAGCGTGAGGTCTGTGGAGCCAGAGACAGTGAGGGTGGAAGGGCCGCTGCCATCCAAGAGCACGGGGCCGCCGCCGGAGGTGCCCAGCGTGACCGTGGCGCGACCGGCATTGTCGAGCGTGACCGAGATGCCAACGTTTTCGGACAGGCTGGCCAGCAAGCGGTCGCGTTCATCATGCATGGGGTTGAGCGCGCCGACCGTGCCGTTATTGACGGAGAAGCGCATTTGCAGTTCGGCCAGATCGCGCAGGTCTTGCGTGGCCTGCAGGGCGGAAAGGCTGGCCGCGTCATAGGTGTCTTCGCGCAGGCGCACGAGACCCGCAGCGATGCTCTGGAAGGCCGAGGCCAGGGTGCGGCCGGATTCGATGGCGATGCGCCGCAGCGAGGTGTCGGCGGGCGAGGCGGCAAGGCTGCCGATAGAGGCGAAGAAACCTTCGAGGGCGGCGTCGATGCCGCCGGAATTGGGCAGAAGCTGGGTTTCCACCGCCATGGCGGCATCAAGGTGCACCTGGGCTGCGGACACATCTGATGTAGACGTGCGCAGGCGTTCGGCCATGAGCGCATCAAAGGCGCGGCGGACCTGTTCCACCTGCACGCCCTGCCCGCCCGTGGCCAATGTGGTGACGGTGGTTTGTGCGCCCCCCATCTGCGAAGTCAGGACATCGCGGCGGCGGTAGCCTTCGGTGTTCACATTGGCGATGTTTTCGCCCGTCACGCTCAGCGCAGTGCGGTAAGCACCGATGGCCGAGCTGGCGATGTCCATGATGTTGCCCATCAGTCAACCTTGCTGTTGGGGGTGACGAAGCCTGCGAATTGCCGTTCCACGGCATCGGCGATGCCGAAACCAGTGCGGCTGGATGAGGACTTGGCGATTTCTGCATCGAACAGGTCGCGGGTCTTATCCACGGCGCTGGACCCCATCAGATCATCGCCCAAAGAACCGGCGCGGGCGGCCTTGAGGAATTGGGTGAGGAACAGCTCTTCGAACCCCTCGGAGGCGCGGCGCAGCTCTGACGTTTGGCCGGGCTGCTTGGTGGGGGAGAGGGAGATGGCGGCGGGCTTGATATCCATCAGATCACCACAAGCTCGGCCCGGAGGGCGCCTGCTTCGCGCAGAGCCTCAAGGATCGCCACGAGGTCGGAGGGGGAGGCGCCCACAGCGTTGATCGCATCGACCAGCGAGGTGAGAGAGACGCCCGGATCAAAGACGAAGGCGGGGTTGGCTTCTTCGGTCGCGACCACTGTGCTGTCAGGGGTGACGGTGGTTTCGCCCGGCACGACAACGGTGCCATCGCCGGAAACGACGGTGGCGGATTGGTTGACCTGCGGGTCTTCCGAGATCGACACGGTGAGCGAGCCATGGGTTACGGCGGCAGGGGTGACGCGGACATGGCCGCCGATGACGACAGTGCCGGTGCGAGCGTTCACCACCACGCGGGCAGCGGGGGCGTCGGGAGTGACCTCGACGTTTTCCAGCATGCCCATGAAGGTGACGCGCTGGCCCGCATCCTGTGGTGCGCGGACCTGTACAGAAGTGCCGTCGAGCGGGGTTGCGACATCCGGGCCGAAGACGGCATTCACCGCCTTGGCCACGGCTGACGCTGTGGAGAAATCGGGGCGGTTGAGGTTGAGGATCAGCGCATCGGTGTGCTGAAACGCGGCCTCGACCATGCGTTCAACCATGGCGCCGCGCGGGATGCGGCCCACGGTGGGGATGTTGACGGTGAGCGACGAACCATCCTGCCCGTCGACGCCAAGGCCGCCCACGATCAGGTTGCCTTGGGCGATGGCGTAGATCTCGCCATCCGCGCCCATGAGCGGGGTCATCAGGAGCGTGCCGCCCTTGAGCGATTTGGCAGAGCCGACGGTGGAGACGGTCACGTCGATGACCTGGCCCTCTTTCATGAAGGGGGCGAGCTCGGCAGTCACCATGACGGCGGCGGCGTTCTTGGCGTTGAGGTCGGAGGTCTCAACAGTAAGGCCAAGGCGCGAGATCAGGGATTGCAGGGATTGCAGGGTGAGGCCGGAATTGCCATCGCCCGAACCCGACAGGCCCACGACAACGCCATAGCCCACCAACGGGTTGGCGCGGACACCGGCGACGGTGGTGATGTCCTTGAGCCGGTCGGCCTGAGCCATGGGGGCGAGGCCGAGCGTCAAGGAAAGGGCGATAAGCAGGGCGCGGATCACAGCGGTGACACCACGTCAAGGCCGCGGCGCAGCCAGCCGGGGCGCGAGGTATCATGCACCGAGCCTGCACCCACATATTTGATGATGGCGTGGGCAATGCGGTCGGACAGGACGACGTTGTCGGCGCTGATGTCTTCGGGGCGGACGACGCCCGTCAGGCGGACATATTCATTGCCGTTGTTCAGGGTCAGGCGTTTTTGGCCCATAATTTCCAGCATCCCGCCCGGCAGGACGCGGACGACCTGAACCGAAAGGCGGCCAGAGAGGGAGTTCGATTGCTGCGCCTGGCCGCGACCGGCGAAGGATTGGTCGGTGCCATTGTCCAGCACGCCATCATCAAGACCCAGCGTCAGCGCATCGGGCATGTCGATGGTGTAATCGTTGGTACGCGATCCCGAGGAAGACTGCGTCTTGGACGCCTGGAAGCGTTCGGCGAATTGCACGGTGAGGATATCCCCCACCCGCGCGGCGCGGCGGTCCGAGGCGAAGATGCCGCCCGAAGAAGCCGTGTAGATCCCCCCGGTGGGGAGGGCGGCGGTGTCGGTATAGGAATCTTCGGGGAAGACGGGGGCGAAGTTCAGCGACTCCTTTTCCTCGATATAGGTCGGGGTGCAGGCGGCGACCGTGAGAAGCAGGATAGCGGCAAGGGGGGCGGGTTTCATCGGTCAGCCTCAGAGTTTGTTGGACAGGAAGCGCATCATTTCGTCGGATGCGGAGATGGATTTGGAGTTCACTTCGTAGGCGCGCTGGGTTTCGATCATATCGACCAGTTCCTGCACGACGTTCACGTTGGAGGCCTCCAATGCGCCCTGGACCAGCTTGCCCATGCCATCCTCGTAAGGAGCGGCAACGACGGCGGGGCCGGAGGCGGAGCTTTCCACCACGAAGTTTTCGCCGATGGGTTCCAGACCGCGCGGGTTGGTAAAGGCGGCAAGGGTGATCTGGCCCACCTCTTGCGCTTCGACCTGGTCGGGTGTCTGGACCGAGACGATGCCATCGGCCGAAATGTTGATGGCAGTGGCGCCATCTGGAATCTGAATCTCCGGCTGGATCACATATCCGGAAGCGGTGGTGAGCGTGCCTTCGGGATTGCGCGACAGGGTGCCGTCGCGGGTATAGCCGATGCGGCCATCGGGGAGCAGAACCTGCAGGAAGCCCTGCCCGTCGATCGCCACGTCGAGGGCGTTTTCGGTCGTTTTCAGGCTGCCCTGGGCGTAGAGCTTTTCGGTATTCACAACGCGCACCCCGGTGCCGACGGAGAGCGGCGTTGTCAGCGCGGTGCCTTCCGAAGTAGGGGCGCCAGCGGGGCGGATGTTCTGATAGAGCAGGGTTTCGAAATTCGCGCGGTCGCGTTTGAAACCTGTGGTGTTCACGTTCGCCAGGTTGTTGGCGATGACCTGCATCCGCAGCTGCTGGGCATTGAGGCCGGTCTTGGCCACATGCATTGCATCGGTCGACATCGGGGGCACCTCTTTGCGTGTCTGTCACGGTTGCTTTTGCAAGGCCCGTGCCAGCCCCCGACGCAGACGCGCAGCATTTTAGCTGCGCGAGGAAAAAATCAGTTCTCGGGCATCCGCAGGAGGCGCGATCCGGCCTCGTCGATTTCCTTGGCGGTGGAGATCATGCGGATGTTCAGCTCAAAACTGCGTTGCAGCTCGATGGAGGAGATCAGTTCTTCGGTCGCGTTGACGTTGGACCCTTCGAGCGCGCCTTGGGCGATGCGGCCGCCCTGATTTGGTTGCGGCAACTGGGTGCCGGGTGGCGGGCGGATCTGGCCATCAAGGCCCTTGATCAGGTTTGCCGGGGTGGCGTTGGTGGTGCCGATGGTGGCCACCTCAACGCGTTCACCTGGCCCACCGTCGAGCGGTTCGATGGTGATGGCGCCCAACTCGTTCACGACTATGGAGCGGAAGGGCGGGATGGTGATGGGTTGCAGGGCCTGATCCAGCACCGCCTCGCCCGCGCCGTTGACCAGCGCGCCATCGGGCGTCACCCGCATGTCGCCCCGGCGGGAAAGGGCGGGGCCGCCCTGCCCTTCGTCCGGGCGGATGTAGAACCAGCCCTCATTGGCAAGGGCGAGGTCCAGCGGTTCGCCGGTCTGGTTGATGAAGCCCGCCAGATCCGAAAATGCGGCGTGTTCTTCGGGGATCTGGTAGGCGCGCGATTGCAGGACGCCCTGATCTTCCATCACGAAGGCCTGCCCTTCGGGCATGATATCGCGCCGGAAGCCCGGAACCGTCTGGTTGGCGAGGTTCTGGGCATTCGCGATCTGCGCGCCCCGGATATGGGCGATGCTGTTGAGCGCGGTGTGGATCAGCTTGTCCATTCAGGTGCGCCTTAGCTGCGGATGTTCATGACCGTCTGCATCAGCGAGGTCGAGGTTTCCATCGCCTTGGCCGAGGCCTGATAGTTGCGCTGCGCCGAGATCAGGTTGACCAGTTCTTCGGTCAGTTCCACGTTTGAGCGTTCCAGCGCACCAGCGCGCAGGTTGCCGAAGCCGAGAGTGCCGGCGGAGCCTGCGATGGGCGGGCCAGAATCCGCGGTGGCGGCGAAGGTCGCTTTGCCCTGCACTTTCAACCCTTGGGTATTGGTGAAGTTGGCCATCGCGATTTGACCGACGGGCATGCGGCCAAGGGCACCATAGGTGGCCCAGACGCCGCCACCGCCATCGACTTCGAGATTGCTTAGACCGGAGGCCCTGGTGCCGTCATGCGAAACAGCCTGAACGGTGAAGGGATTGGTGGTCAATTGCGACCCGCCGAGGTTGAGCGTCAGGCCATCCGGGCCGAAATCGAGCGCGCCGCCGGCGGTGATGTCGCCTGCCGCGTTGAAGGTGACTTGGGGCAGGACCAGCGGATCGGTGGGAAGGAATTCCTGCCCGTCGACCATCATGCGCACTTCGTAGACCGTATCGGTGGTAAAGGCATCGGGGCCTGAGATCTTGATGAAATAGGCCTCGGCCTCGACCGGGGTGCCGGCCGGGCCGAACAGCGGGACGGGCGTGCGGGTGGCGTAGGTGGTGGGATCGGCGGCGTCAAACGGCGCTACCGGCGGAAAGACCTGTTGGCCCAGCATCGCATCATCCGAGGGCAGGTCGACCTGAAGTTGGACTTCGGCGCTGGCGGAGGGGACACCCATTTCTGGCGGAATGGTCAGCGGGACGGCTTGGCCCAGTTGGTTGGTCAGCGCGGTGCCATCCATTGCCACGGGCCAGCCCAGAAGAGCATCGCCCGACGCGTTGACCACGCTGCCATTGGCATCCATGTTGAAGGCGCCGGAGCGGGTGAAACGGGTCTCACCACTCGGGAGGTTGCCGTTGGGGGCCATACGGATCGCAAAGAAACCCTGCCCTTCGATGGCCATGTCCAGCAGGTTGCCGGTGGTGACGACGTTGCCCTGCGAATAATCCTGCGCGACACGCTGGACCGTGACGCCCGAACCGACCGCCGTGCGCTGGTTCGACATGGGCGAGGAGGAGAACACATCGGCGAATTCGACGCGGCTGGAGCGGAAGCCGACAGTGCCGACATTGGCGATGTTGTGCGAGGTGGCCGAGATTTCGGTCTGCGCGGCCATCAGGCCGGAAAGAGCGGTGCTCATGGACATGGGGTTGGTCCTTTGGTTCGTTCTTTGATTGGATCAGCGGAAGGCTTCGACTTCGAGCGCGTTCAGTGCGCCGTAGTCTTCGATTTGCAGGGTCATGTCGGCGCCATCGGCGCCGTTGCGAGCCGACAGCACCTTGGCAAAGACGGACGGTCCGACCTGTGCGGTGCCGGTATCGGTGGTGGCGGAAATGTTGATGCGGACCGGGCTGCGCTGTTCCGCCATGGCGGGGGGCAGGCCGGCCCAAGAGAAGCCCATCAAGCCTGCCGATTGGGCGGCATAGCTTTCGGTGTGCAGGAGCGCGCCGGTGGTGGCGTCGGAATAGCTGACGGTGACGGAGCTGGCATCCTTGGGCAAATCGACGACGCCGTTGATGGTGCCATCCTTGCCGGCGCGGGCGACGTTGCCGGGGACAAGCACCTCATGCCCCAGCAGGTTGGCGGCGGTGGAAATGCGGAAATCACGCATCCCTTCGCCAAGGCTGCCGAGCGTGTCGTTAACCTTTTCGATGCCACTGACGGTGGAGAACTGCGCCAGTTGCGCGAGGAATTCGCCGTTCTCCATGGGCTGCAGCGGATCCTGGTTCTTGAGCTGTGCCAGCATCAGGGTAAGGAAATCCTGCTGGCCCAGCGCAGAGGTCGTGGCGGCATTGGTTGCGGCGGCGGCGCTCGTGGTGCTGGCGACAGTGGGGGCGCCGGTGGTGGTGGAGAAGTTGATCATGGCGGTTCTTTCCAGACGCGGTCAGCGGGAAACGGGGTGCGGTTATTGGCCCATCTGCACGGTTCGTGCCATCAGGGCGCGGAGGGTTGTCATGGTTTCCAGCGTGTTCTGGTATTGGCGGCTGGCTTCGACCATTTCGACCATCTCCTCTTCGGTATTCACGGCAGCGGCGTAGACGAAACCTTCGGCATCGGCAGAGGGGTGATCGGGGCGGAACTGCTTTTCCGGCTGACGGTCCAGCATGACCACGCTTTCGACAGTAGCGGTGGACAGGCCCGCATTGGCCTGCGCGTATTCGGTTTCGAAGACTGGGCGCAGGGCGCGGAAGGCATCCTCGGGCGTGGAGGCCACCGTGGACGCGTTGGCGAGGTTGGAGGCCACCGTGTTCATGCGGACCATCTGGGCCGACATGGCGCGGGCACCGACATCAAAGACATTGCGGATATCGGACATGGTTATTCCCCTTTGATCGCGGTCATCAGACCGGAGATGCGGCGGTTCAGAAGTTGCAGGCTGGTCTGGTAGCGCAGGGTGTTTTCGGCAAACTCCATCTGTTCGACCGGAAGTTCGACGGTGTTGCCATCGAGCGAGGCGTTGAGCGGCACGCGGTAGCCAAGGCCACCGTCGGCCATCGCCCCACCAAGGTGGCCCGATGAAGTGCGGACGATGTCAAATCCGCCGTTTGCGCGGGCGAGTTCGGTGTCGAAGTCGAAATCGCGGGCCTTGAAGTTCGGGGTGGCGGCGTTGGCGATGTTGGAGGCGAGGATCTCGCCCCGCTTTTCGCGCAGCATCAGGGATTGGGCGTGCAGGCCTATAGATTCTGCGAAACTGACCGTCATTAACCTTGATCCTCGCTTGCCGGGATGTCCGGGCTTTCAGGCGCGGGGCTTGCAAGGGGCGTGCCAAGTGGCGGCAGACAGGCCGCTATTGCGCGACAGCTGTGCCTAGGTTGAGCGGGAGACCGTGTTCGCGCAGTTCAAGGATTGTGCGCGGCAGGGCTGCGCGGGCCGTGGCCAGTGCTTCGGCCATAGTCGCTTCATCGCCCGAACGGGCGGCGGATTCATAGCGCGACAACGCACCGTGCAGACCGGCAAGGCCAATGGCTGCGGCCGCGCCCGCAGTGCGGTGCGCGGCCTTGGCGGCGGCGTCATGGGCGCCCTTCTGGGCGAGTTCGGCAAGTTCCGGGATGAGGGTTTCAACTTCGGCAAGTAAACGCGAGGCTAGCCTGTCAACAAAGTCGCTGCCCATTTCCTGAACCGTGTCACGGAAGACGTCGATGTTCAGGATGGCGGGGTGTGTGGTCGAGGCAGGCGGCAAGACCGGCGGTGGCTGCGGCTTGGCACGGGTGTGGTTTGCGATGATGGTCATCAGGGCGTTACGGGTGACCGGTTTGACGAGCACATCGGTCATCCCGGCCGCAAGGAATTCCGGCAACCGGTCCGGGCTGGCATTGGCCGTTACACCGATGATTGGCACGTCGCGGCAAGCGCCTTTCTGACGGATCAGCCGCGTTGCTTCGACCCCGTCCATGCGCGGCATGGAAATATCGGTCAGGATCATGTCAAAGGCGGTGTCGGTTGCCTTTTCCACCGCTTCGATCCCGTCGACGGCATTTGTCACCTCATGCCCGCGAAGACGCAGCATTTCGGTGAGGAGCAGGCTGTTGATCGGGTTATCCTCGACCACCAGAATATGAAGGGCGGCATTTTCGGTTTCTGCTGCCTGTTGGGTGGAAACGGCAGGCTGTGCCGCTTCAACCGCCACGGGAAGCGTGACGTCGAAGGTGAAGGTACTGCCCTTGCCCAGGACAGAGGAAACGGTGATTGATCCACCCATCGCCTCGGCTGACAGTTTGGCGATCCCGAGACCGAGACCGGTGCCTTCGCGCATCCGCGCATAGGACGCGTCGAGCGTTTCGAAGTTATGGAAGATCCGTTCAAGATCGTGTTCTGCGATGCCGATACCGGTATCGGTGACATCAAAGGTGAGATGAAGTTTGCGGCCGCCATCAAGAATATCGGCGCGAAGGCCCACGGTGACGGACCCTGCATCTGTGAATTTGATCGCGTTGCCGACAAGGTTGTAAAGCACGCGCAGGAAAAGTTGCCTTGGCGCCGTGACACGGGGCAGCGGGGCAGCGGGTTCGTTGAAGCGCAATTCATTGCCACGCTTGCCAGCATGGGGCTGGTTTTGCAGCATCAGGTCACGCACGATCTGCACGGGCGAGAAATCGGAAAGCTTGTAGCTGTCAGATTGATCCGAGCCGAGCCGGGTGAGTTCAAGCACGTTATTGACCTGATCGAGCGCGGCCCAACCGCAGGACAGCACGATCTCTGACAGCCAGCTTTGCCGTTTGTCGAGTTCGGTCGAGGTTTGCAGCAGTTCTGTTGCGGCAATGAGGCCGTTCAGCGGGGTACGCATCTCATGGCTCATCACGGCGAGGAAACGGGCCTTGGCCTCTTCGCCCTTGAGCGCGTCATTGCGGGCCTTGCGCAAGCTTTCCTCGCGTTCCACGCGTTCCGAAATGTCGCGGATGAAGGCGATGAACATCTGGCCACCAGCAGCACCCTTCGCCTCGGCAAGGGCGACCTCGACCGGGAAGTGGACACCGTCCCTGCGCTGGCCGGACATTTGAAGCCGGCCGTCCTGCAGCTCTGAACCACCATCGCGGAACATGGTGTGCAAGGTGGCAAAGGGATCGTCGTCGCCTTCGCGTGTCAGAATTTCGGCAAGGGTGACGCGGCCAAGATCGGCGCGATTGCCGCCGAAAAGCTGTTCGGCGGCGCGGTTGCAATCGGTGATCCGGCCAAGGACATCACAGATCACCAGCGCATCTAGCGAGCTTTCGATGATGGCCCGCAGGTTGTGGACGGCGCGTTCCGTTGTTTCGGAACGACGGCTTTGGGCGCGGTTCTGCAGGATGATCACCAGCGACAGCCCAGCCATGAGGCCGAGCAAACCCAGCGACGCGGCTGCGAACACCTGCAATGACCGACGCAATTCGCCCCGGCGGGCATCCCCCCCCTGAAGCAGGGCCTGCAGGGACGAGACGACATCGGTACGTACCTGATCGGAAACCGAGATCATTTCCTGCTTGAGCAAAGGAAGAGCGGCCGCAAGGGCCGTATCATCGCCGTCGATCAGCGGGGTCACGCGGTCAAAGAAGGCGCCTTTGGCCCACAGCGATTCGCGCAAGGATTCGTTGATGGGCAGGTCGGACAGGCGGTCGGATTTCGCGAGGATGTTGAACCGGCTGTAGAAAATGTCGAATGCCAACCGCAGTTCATCAAGCGCCTTTGGATCTGTCGGCCGTTCGGACGCAATGAGGACCGCACGCTGCAGCTTGAGCGTATCAACCTCGACCTGGGCCATGGTCCAGGTCGCGTTGTCGGAATCGACGGAGGAAGAACGCTCTAGCTCTTGATCGATCCCGAGAAAGACATAGCCCATCGTGGCCAGCGTGACGATGAAGGTGAGCCCGAGAATAATCTGCCGAACCCGCACCGCAGTGCGGGCGAGACGGCTTTCCTGAAGGGCTTCGTCAAAGAACTGGCTCATTCATGGTTCCGGCGGGATTCGCCACGCCCTTTGATGAGCGAGGCCCGGTGGTTCAGTCTGTAATCGTCAACCCGGCAAGCTGCCAGATGCTCCAGCCATAGACCAGTTCTGTCCGGTACTCCGGGCCGGCATCGTAGGGAAAGACGATCCATAGCGGGCCCTTGTCACGGCGCGAAAAGGGCTCGCCGTCAATGTGATAGGCGATGATCGGGGCGTTGTCGCCGACCGCGTCGAGCGGGATCTGAACGCTGTAATTGTTGAGCGCGGTCGCGGTGATGGTCGCGCCTTCGGCACCGACCGTTTCAAGCAGGTCCTTGAGGAGAACACCTTCAAACCGCTGCTCGCCCACCGTCCATGTCGTGGTGGTATCAAACCCAGTCATCGGCAGGGCCTGCAACATTTCCATGTCAAAGGTGGCACCGTCGGGGCTGTTGGTTTCGCTGATGTCACCAGAAATGGTGAGAATCACTTCACCTTGCGGGGCGGCAAGTTCGGCCATGGCATGGGGGACGTGCGCCACGGTGAGCAATGCTGCAAGGGCAAGACTACGGCTGGTCAGGAAGGAGACGATCATCAAGATGCTCTGCGCTGTTGTAACTGTTGCGGTGAAGATAACGCAAAATGCCAGATTCACGATTCCAATTACGGATGCATCGCCAGACGAAAGTATGGGTGACGCTCTACTTAGTCGGGATTGATCTGGCGCATATTTGTTTTCTGGGTTGTAGGTACTATCGTTAGGGTGGAGTGGTCCTGTCCATAGGTCAGACCATGTTAATATAGGTGGATCGGGGTGTCCTAATTTCCGGTCGGAGAAGTGAAGCGAGGCAGACGGATGAGCATGATGAGCGGAGCGGGACTCGAAAAAATTCGCATTCTGATAGCCGACGACCATGAGATGGTTCTCGACGTCTTTGCGATGTATCTTTCCTCGGCGCCCGACATGGCGGTGACCACGGCGAAGACGCTGGACGAGGCGGTGGAGCATATTGCAGCGGACGGGCCGTTTGATGTGGTGCTGCTGGACCTGAACATGCCGGGGATGAACGGCGTGGCCGGGCTGCGGCGGGCGATCAAGATGAACGGCGGCAAGCCGGTGGCGATCATTACCGGGAATCCCACGCCGCGCATGCTGGACGAAATCATGAATGCCGGGTCTTCGGGCATCGTGCTGAAAACGACGGGCGTGCGGTCTTTGGCCAATGCAATCCGCTTCATGCATGCGGGCGAGCATTACATGCCGCTGGAACTGGTGCGTGAGCGGCACAATGCCGGGCGGACGACCAAGAACGGGCGGCTGTCGGACAAGGAGATGATGGTCCTGTCCTATCTGGCCGAGGGCAAGCAGAACAAGGAAATCGCCAACGACCTGAAGCTGGCGGAGCCGACGATCAAGATGCATGTGACCAGCATCTGCAAGAAGCTGACCGCGACGAACCGCACGCAGGCGGTGATCGTGGCGCGGGATCTTGGGCTGATCTGAAGCAGGACCGTTGCAGGGGGGCTGTCTGCCCCCCACGGACCGCCTGCGGCGGCCCTCCCCCCGAGGGTATTTTTGCCAAGATGAAGGTCAGACCGCGTCGCGGACGGGTGGCGGGTTGCGGGCGCGTTCGCGGACCGAGATGTAGATCGCGCAGGCGATGAGGATGGAGACGCCCAACAGGGTGTAGCCATCCGGAAGGTCGCCGAAGAACCACCATCCGGCAAAGGTGGCCATGATCATTTCGGTGTAGGCGAGGGGCGCGAGCAGCGATGCCTCGGCATGGTCATAGGCGCGGACGATGCAGTAATGGCCGACGGTAGCGATCAGGCCGATCAGGAACAGAAGGCCCCATTGGGCGGGGGTCGGTGTTTGCCACGTGCTGATGATCAGGGCCGAGGTGAGGGCGGTGCCGATCAGGCTGGTGTGGAAAGTGGTAACCATAGCCGGGGCGCGGCCTGCGATGCGGCGGGTCATGGCGAAGTAGCAGGCGAGCGATGCCCCTGCCCCGAAGGCGAACCAAGTGCCGGGATTTACCTCGGCCATGCCGGGGCGGATGATGATGAGCGTGCCGATGAAACCGACGCAGACCGCCGCCCAGCGGCGGGGGCCGACTTTCTCTCCCAGCACGAAGGGGGAGATGGCGGTGAGGATCAGGGGCTGGACGAAAAAGATGGCCAGTGCATCGGCGATGGGCAGGTATTTCAGCGCGGTGAAGAACAGGAAGGTGGCTGCAATCAGCAGCATGGCGCGGAGGCCGTGATACCAGGGCTGATCGGGGCGGATGGCGGCAGGGCCGCCGTGGCGCAGCACGAAGGGCAGCGTCAGGAGCGCGCCAAAGGCCATGCGCGCCCAGACGATCTGCATTACGGGCATCCCTTGTTGGCCAAGGAACTTCGCCACCACGTCGAGATAAGGGAGCAGCATCATCGCCATGAGCATGAGCGCGACGCCGATCAGCGGGCGGGGGCGGCTTTTGGGCAGGGGGTGCATGGGGGGCCTGACGCTGGGTTAGGCTTTGGTATCGGGCGCGGGCGGGGAAGCCAAGGGGCGTTGTCCTGACGTTTCTTTAGAGACCGGGCGGGCAGCGCGATGGATCTGCGTTTCCAGTTTGCAGGCAGGTGAAATGAGTGATGTGATCGGCAGCGGATCAGGAACGGAGAAACAGCGATGACCCATCTGACGCGGCGGCCCTGGGTGCCTGATGCCTGCGAAGACCTTATCCTGCGCCTTGCCGGGGAGACGGCGGCGGCAAGCGACGCGGCGGTGGAGGCGCGGGTGGAGGCGCTGATCGCGCAGAACCTGGAGATCCATGACAGGGAGTGTTTCAACCTGAACCCGGCGACGAATGTAATGAACCCGCGTGCCGAGGCCGCGCTGGCGCGGGGGCTGGGGTCGCGTCCATCGCTGGGTTATCCGGGCGACAAATACGAGATGGGGCTGGAGGCGATCGAGGAGATCGAGGTCATCGCAGCGGAACTGGCGGCAGAGGTGTTCGGGGCCAGCTTTGCCGAAATCCGCTGTGCATCGGGGGCGATGGCGAACCTCTACGGTTTCATGGCGCTGGCGAAACCCGGGGATGCGATCATCGCGCCGCCGCCTGCGGTGGGGGGGCATGTGACCCATCACAAGGCGGGGTGCGCGGGGCTGTATGGGTTGATCACGCATGACGCTCCGGTGAATGCAGATGGCTATACCGTGGATCTGGATGCGCTGCGCGAGATGGCGCTGCGGGTGCGGCCCCGGATCATCACCATTGGCGGTAGTCTGAACCTGTTTGCCCATCCCGTGCGGGAGATCCGCGCGATTGCGGATGAGGTGGGGGCCTGGGTTCTGTTCGATGCGGCGCATCAATGCGGGATCATCGCCGGGGGGGCATGGGCCAATCCGCTGGATGAGGGCGCGCATCTGATGACGATGAGCACCTATAAATCGCTGGGTGGGCCTGCGGGCGGGTTGATCGTGACGCGGGAGGCGGCGATTGCCGAGCGGCTGGATCACATCGCCTATCCGGGGATGACGGCGAATTTCGATGCGGGGAAAACGGCGGCGCTGGCGATCAGCCTGCTGGATTGGCGGGCGCATGGGCGGGCCTATGCGGCGGCGATGGTGGATGTGTCACAGGCGCTGGCGCGGGAATTGGCGGGGCTGGGGTTGCCGATCTTTGCCGCGGGGCGCGGGATGACGACGAGCCATCAGTTTGCCGTGGAGGCGGCAGGCTTTGGCGGGGGGCAGACGGCGAGTAAGACGCTGCGGCAGGCCGGTTTCCTTGCCTGTGGCATCGGGTTGCCGATTGCGGCGGTAGAGGGCGATCTGAACGGGCTGCGGATCGGAACGCCGGAACTGGTGCGGCGGGGCGTGACCGTGGCGGATACGCCCGTGCTGGCGGCGCTGATCGCCGAGGGGTTGCGCGGAAATGATCCGGGCGCGGTGGCGGCGCGGGTGCACGAGATGCGGGCGCGGTTCACCGGGGTGCATTTCATCCGGGCGTGAGGGCGGCAAGAAGGCGGTCCAGCGCGGGGGCGGGATCGTCAGGCGACTGGGCCAGCGCCATGCCATGTGCCCAGTCGATCAGGATGTCGCGCCAGAGGCGGGCGGCGGGGGCGGGAAGACCGGCCTCGCGCAGCAAGGTTTCCAGCGTGTCGGTGATGCGCTGCGCCTGCGGCGGCAGGGGGCCGGGGATGCGGAACAGGGCCAGCGTCAGATGCGGATGCGCGCGTGTGGTTGCGACATAGGCTCCGAGCAATGCGCGCAGGCGCGTCCGTGGGGTGCCTGCCTCCGGGGCAAGGACGGGCGCATGGACGTGATCGGCCAGCGCGCGGATCAGTGCATCGCGCGTGCCGATATGGTGCTGGATGGCCATGGGCGTGACGTTCAGGCGGGTGGCAAGCGCGCGCAGGGTGAGGGCGTGGTCGCCCGCGTCCAGCAGGGCCAGCGCCTCGGTCAGGATCGCGGCTTGTGTCAGGCGGGGTTGGCTGGGGCGGCCGGGCTTCATGCGACGCGCCAGCGGGATTGGACGAGGCCGGAGGGGAAGGCGGTGGTTCCGCTGTGGATCAGCGCGATGTCCTTTGTCAGGGTGCCGAACAGGGGCCGCCCCTGCCCGATGAGGACCGGGGCGGTGGTGATGATCATGTCGGCAATCAGGCCCGCGTGCAGGAAGGATTGCACGATTTGCCCGCCGTCGATGTAGGCGCGGCGATGGCCCTGGGCCGCAAGGTGTTCCATGGCCTGCGCGGGGGAGAGATCGGCGAAGGTGACCTTGCCGCGTAAGGCATCAGGGACGGGTTGGCCTGCCAGGGTTTTCGACAGAACGAGGACGGGAAGGCTATAGGGCCAGTCGGGAAAGCCCAGGACCGCCTCATAGGTGCCGCGGCCCATGACGATGCAGTCCATCCCGGCGATGAAGGCGGCGTAGCCGTGGTCTTCCTCCGGGGCATCGCGGGTCAGCAGCCAATCCAGCGTGCCATCGGGGCGAGCGATGAAACCGTCAAGGCTGGTGGCGATGAAGACATGGCCGGTGATAGACATGGGGCGGCTCCGATTAATTTATACAATGTATAATTAATTGGCTCTAGAGGATCAAGGGACCCCGTCACATTCCAGACACCGCGCAAAAGAAAACCCGCCAGATTGCTCTGGCGGGGAAGTCGCGCCCTCAGGGGGAAGGCGGATCAGATATCCAGCGTGTTCTCATGCTCCCAGCGCGAGAAATGCGAGACGTAGCTATCCCATTCCTTGTGCTTGAGCTTGATGTAGGCGGCTGAGAATTCGTCGCCCATCATGGATTTCAGCGTCTTGTCCTTGTCGTATTCGCGCAGCGCGTCGAGCAGGTTGAGCGGCAGCTTGGGCGCGCCCTTCACGGTATGGCCCTGCTGATACATGTCGATGTCGTAGCGGCGGCCAGGATCGGCTTTGGTGCGGACGCCATCAAGGCCTGCGGCGATGATGACGGCCTGAAGCAGGTAGGGGTTGGCCGCGCCATCGGGCAGGCGCAGTTCGAACCGGCCGGGGCCGGGGACACGCACCATGTGGGTGCGGTTGTTGCCCGTCCATGTGACCGTGTTCGGTGCCCATGTCGCGCCGGATGAGGTGCGCGGCGCGTTGATGCGCTTGTAGCTGTTCACGGTCGGGTTGCAGATCGCGGCAAGGGCCGAGGCGTGCTTCATGATCCCGCCTAGGAAGTTGCGGCCTTGATCAGAGAGCGAGAGTTCCTTCGAAGGGTCCGAGAAGGCGTTGCTTTTGCCATCGGGCGACCAGACCGAGATATGCGCGTGGCAGCCGGACCCGGTGAGGCCCTTGAACGGTTTGGGCATGAAGGTGGCGCGGAAGCCATGCTTTTCGGCAACCGATTTGACCATGAATTTGAAGAAGCTGTGCTTGTCGGCGGTTTGCAGCGCGTCGTCGTATTTCCAGTTCATCTCGAACTGGCCGATCGCGTCTTCATGGTCGTTCTGATAGGCCTCCCAGCCCAGTTCGAGCATGTAGTCACAGATCTCGGAGATCACGTCATAGCGGCGCATGATCGCCTGCTGGTCGTAGCAGGGCTTTTCGGCGGTATCGTAGATGTCAGAGGCGGCATTGCCTTCTGCGTTGAGGATGAAGAATTCAGGCTCCACCCCCGTCTTGACGCGCAGGCCTTCCTTGGCGGCTTCACCCACCAGTTTTTCCAGCACGTTGCGCGGGGCCTGATCGACAAGCTTGCCTTCCATCGTGGCGCGGGCGGCGACCCATGCCACGTCTTTTTTCCATGGAAGCTGGATCGCGGAAGAGGCGTCCGGCACGGCCATCAAGTCGGGATGGGCGGGCGTGAGGTCGAGCCAGGTGGCGAACCCGGCGAAACCCGCGCCTTCCTCGACCATGTCATTGATTGCCTGCGTCGGCACGAGTTTCGCGCGCTGACTACCGAACAGATCGGTGTAGGAAATCATGAAATACTTGACGCCTTTGTCCTTTGCCCATTTGGCAAGATCTTTGGCCATGTCTAGCTCCCTGTCCTTATTCAGATCGGCTTTGCGCCGTTGTTTTCAGAAACCGTTCTTCCCCGGTATCCAGTTTGTGCCCGCCAGCGGGACGCCTGCCATGGCGGCGGCTTCGATGGTGAGGGCGCAGAGGTCTTCGGGTTCGAGGTTGTGGAGGTGATTCTTGCCGCAGGCGCGGGCGATAGTCTGCGCCTCCAGCGTCATCACCTTGAGGTAGTTTTTCAAGCGGCGACCACCGAGGATGGGGTCGAACCGTTTGTAAAGTTCGGGGTCTTGGGTGGTGATCCCGGCCGGGTCTTTGCCTTCGTGCCAATCGTCATAAGCGCCTGCGGTGGTGCCGAGCTTGTTGTATTCGGCCTCAAGCGCTGGGTCGTTGTCGCCCAGCGCAATCAGGGCGGCAGACCCGATTGCCACGGCATCCGCGCCAAGTGCCATGGCCTTGGCGACGTCGGCCCCGGTGCGGATACCGCCTGAGACGATCAGCTGGACCTTGCGGTGCATGCCGAGGTCTTGCAGTGCCTTCACGGCTTGAGGGATGCAGGCGAGGATGGGCATGCCGACGTTTTCGATGAACACGTCCTGCGTGGCGGCGGTGCCGCCCTGCATGCCGTCCAGCACCACAACGTCAGCGCCCGCTTTCACGGCCAGCGCGGTGTCGTAATAGGGGCGCGCGCCGCCGACCTTGATGTAGATCGGCTTTTCCCAGTTGGTGATTTCGCGGATTTCGAGGATCTTGATTTCCAGATCGTCCGGCCCGGTCCAATCGGGATGGCGGCAGGCGGAGCGCTGGTCGATGCCCTTGGGCAAGTTGCGCATCATGGCGACGCGGTCACTGATCTTTTGCCCCAAAAGCATGCCACCGCCGCCGGGTTTGGCCCCCTGCCCCACGACAACCTCGATCGCGTCGGCGCGGCGCAGGTCATCGGGGTTCATCCCATAGCGGGAGGGCAGATATTGGTAGACGAGCGTGTTGGAATGGCCGCGCTCTTCTTCCGTCATCCCGCCATCACCTGTGGTGGTGGAGGTGCCGGCAGCGGAAGCCCCGCGACCGAGCGCCTCTTTGGCGGGGCCGGACAGCGCCCCGAAGGACATGCCCGCAATGGTGACGGGGATATCCAGATGGATCGGGTTCTTGGCGAAGCGGGTGCCGAGCCAGACATCGGTGGCGCATTTTTCGCGGTAGCCTTCGAGCGGATAGCGGCTGATGGAGGCACCGAGGAACAACAGATCGTCGAAATGCGGCAGCTTGCGCTTTGATCCGCCACCGCGAATGTCATAGATGCCAGTTGCGGCGGCGCGGCGGATTTCCGCGTTGATATCGTTGGAAAAAGTCCACGACTGTTTTGGCGGCGTGTGGGGAAAATCGCTCATTCTTCGGCTGCCTCAGTAGGACGACGCGTTGTCGATATTGAAGGTGTAAAGCTTGCGGGCAGAGCCGTAGCGTTTGAATTCCTCGGGCTTGGCCAGATGGTCGGCTTCGCCGCGCTTCAGGAGGTCGGCCAGAATGGCGAGGTGTTCGGGACGCATCTCTTTCTCGATGCAGTCGGCACCGAGCGATTTGACCGAACCGCGCACGAAAAGCCGGGCCTCATAGAGCGAGTCGCCAAGGGCTTCGCCCGCGTCGCCAAGCACGACCATGTTGCCCGATTGCGCCATGAAGGCGGACATGTGGCCGATATTGCCGTGAACGACGATGTCGATCCCCTTCATCGAGATGCCGCAGCGCGAGGAGGCGTTGCCCTTGATCACCAAGAGGCCGCCGCGCCCGGTTGCCCCGGCGTACTGGCTGGCGTCGCCGTCGATGATGACGGTGCCGGACATCATGTTTTCTGCAACACCCGGCCCGGCAGAGCCTTTGACGCGGACGGTGGCCTGTTTGTTCATGCCGGCGCAGTAATAGCCGGTGGAGCCGCGCACGGTGACATCGACAGGTGCATCAAGGCCCACGGCGATGGCGTGTGCGCCCTTGGGGTTGATGATTTCCCATGCGGTCTGGTTGGTTTGCCCCTTTAGCGCGTGAAGGGTGGAGTTCAGCGCGCGCAGGCCATGGGCGGTGAGGTCGAAAGTCTGCATGGATCAGCGTTCCCAGAAGTAGACGGTGGCGGGTTCGGGTTCCCAGACGCGGGCATTGTCGATGCCCGGCAGGTTGACCATGGCGCGGTATTCAGAGCCGAAGGCGACGTACTGATCGGTTTCGGCCATCACGGCGGGTTTGCAGGCGATGGGATCGCGGACAACGCCGAAGCCGTTCTTGGTGCCGACGACGAAGGTGAAGAACCCGTCAAGGTCGGTCAGAGTGGCCTCCATCGCCTCGCCCAGTTTGGCGCCTTCTTGCAGTTTGTGGCTGATGAAGGCGGCGGCGACTTCGGTGTCGTTTTCCGTCTCGAAAGTCATACCGGCCTGTTTGAGGACACGGCGGACGGAGTTGTGGTTGGACAGCGACCCGTTATGGACGAGGCATTGGTCCGACCCGGTAGAGAAGGGGTGCGCGCCCATGGTGGTGACGGCGGATTCGGTGGCCATCCGGGTATGGCCGATGCCGTGGGTGCCGGACATGCGGGCCACGTCGAAGCGCGCGGCAACGTCCTTGGGAAGGCCAACTTCCTTGTAGATTTCAATGCCTTCGCCTGCCGACATCACCTTGGCCTTTGGCCGCAGGTCGCGCATGGCGTGGCGGGCAGCATCCAGCCGATCTTCTGGAAGTTCGAGGACCATATGCGTATCCTTGACGCTGCCCGTGACCTTGGCGGCGATGGCCTTGCCCAGATCATCCGCGAGGGTGGCGAAATCGGCATCGGGGTTGGCGGATTGCACGGTGAGCTTGGCGCGGCCCTTTTCGGGGCGGCCATAAATTGCGATCCCGGCACTGTCGGGGCCGCGGTCTGTCATGGTGATGAGCATGTCGGTGAGCAGGGCACCAAGCTGAGGCTCAAGCTTTGGGTCTTTCAGGAATAGACCGACGATTCCGCACATGGCGTCGACTCCCTTGGTTCAGGTTCTGAGCGACGCTAGCACCGAAGATTGAGCGGCTCAACTGGGAAGAAACTTTTTTAACTCGTGGGCAATGATTTTTTCAAATCGCACAATTTCTGTGCAAACCCTTTGACAGAATGCCGCAGGGATGTTTCCTTGGGGAAAAGAATGTTCACACACAGAGAACACCTGCGCGCCTGCGGCCCGGGCGCGGAACAGGGAAAATGCGGGCCACGGGAGGAAGCTGTGTCAGACCTGAGTGCAAGGATCGAAGCCATGCACAAACGGGACGTGTCCGTTGCTTGGGCATTCGTCATCGGTTTGTGGCTGGCGATTTTCTTTGTGGCGATTGCCACCTGGTCTCTCGCGCCGACATCAGGCGCGCGGACCATGCTGCTGATTGGCGGCGCTGTGATCTTGTTGCTGAACACAGCCGCGATCGTGGCGATGCTGCGCCATTATCGCGAAGACCGCGATTTCATGTACGGGCTGGACATCAAGTTTCTTGATGAAGCCCGCGCCGCGAAGAGGTAAGCGCATGGCCCGATACATTCCCCCGAAACAGGGAAAGATCGGTCAGATGATCGACGTGATCGTCCTACTGATCCTTTCAATTGGTGCGCTGTATATTCCGCTCTGGCTGGGCCTTGCGGGATCAAGCAAATTGCCCATCCCAGTGGACAACCCAACCTGGGAAAGCCTTGGCCAGAACGAGGTGATGGTCGAACGCTGGATCGCGCTGGGTTACGCTGACCCGGTGGCTGCGCATGACATGATCACCGCCCGCTTTGACTATTCCTTCACCTGGAGTGCGCTGGCGCTGATGGTGATCGTGATCGTGGGCTACTTCGCCATGATGCTGAAACTGTCCGAACAGGAATACCGCGAAGTGATCGCGGAGAAGTTCGACGGGAAATAGGGGATGGGACAGATGCCACTCTGGTCGATGATCGAATACGGGGCCTGGGCGCTTTCGGCGCTGTTTGCCCTGCACATGCTGTGGGATTGGTACCGCACCGACAGCACCTATTCCGAAGACGTCCTGACCTCATCCCGCGAAGGCGAGATCGAAGCCATGACCGAACAGCACAAGCTTTGAGGGGATAGTCACATGGCGAATACGGACATCACGTCCAAGACCATGGATGGCATGGGCCCCCATGGCACGAAGGTTGGCCTGCTGCGCGTTCTTGGCCCTGCCCATGTTTGGGCGCTTGGGGTGGGGATCGTGTTGGTGGGCGAATACATGGGCTGGAACTTTGCCGTTGGCAAAGGCGGGGCTTATGCGGCGCTGATCGCCTGCTGGTTTGCGGGGATTCTCTATTCCTGCGTGGCGATGATCGATTCGGAGGTGACATCGACGGTCGCGGCGGCAGGCGGACAATACACGCAGGCAAAGCACATCGTCGGGCCGCTAATGGCGTTCAACGTGGGGCTTTATCTGGTGTTCGCCTATACGATGCTTGAGGCGGGGAACGCGATCACGCTGGGCTATCTGATCTCGGTAGCAGCAGACATGACCGGAGCGACGGAGGCGATTGACCAACGGCCGTTCATCATTCTGGCGATCATGTTTCTGGCTTGGCTGAACTATCGCGGTGTGCTGGCGACGCTGACCTTCAACCTTGTGATCACTGCTTTTGCCTTTTTGGCGATCATGGTGCTTTTCTTTGCCTCGGCACCGTGGAGCGACGGCACGATGCTGGCCCATGCCGACCTGATGTCAGGGCAAGCCGCCCTGCCCTACGGCTGGCTGGGTGTGCTGGCGGCGATGCATTTCGGGCTTTGGTTCTATCTGGGGATCGAAGGCACGACGCAGGCGGCAGAAGAGGTGCGCTCCCCTGCGCGGTCGCTGCCGTTTGGCACGCTGGCGGGGATCATGACGCTGCTGATCGCGGCAACGCTGACATGGTATGTCTGTGTCGGCTATCTGCCGTGGGAGTATCTGGGTGACGGGGTGAATGGCGCGGTGGCGCCGTTGTTCAGCGCGGCGCAGATGACGGGTTCGGATGCGCTGATCCTGATCCTTGGGTTCGGGACGCTGTTTGCGACGCTGGCCTCGGCCAATGGCTGCATCAATGATGCGTCGCGGGCGTGGTTTTCGATGGGGCGCGACCATTACCTGCCGCAATGGTTTGGTGCGGTGCATCCCACCTATCGGACGCCGTACCGGGCGATCATCTTTCTGGTTCCCATCGCGCTTATCTTTGCGCTGGGGGCGCCGTTGGATCAGGTGATCACCTTCTCGATCCTGTCGGGATTGCTGGGATATACCTTTATGCCGATCAACGTGATCATGTTCCGCCGGAAATGGCCCTTGGACACGATCAAGCGGGGCTATGTACATCCGTTCCACCCGATCCCGGCGCTGGTCTTGTTGGCGCTGTGTTCCGTGACCTATTTCGCGGTGTTTCTGGGATACGGGACGCAGCTTATTGCGATGGTCAGTTTCTACATCGTGGTGTCGCTGTGGTTCCACTTCTGGCGCTATCGGTTCGTGAAGCGGGCGGATCAGTTCACTATGCCCTGGCCCAAGCCGCGCGGGTATTGAGGCGATTGAACCGGCCCGCCCCTGTAGCGGGCCGGTTCTTGCATTTGAAAGATCAGAGTAATGGATAGTGCAGCGGCGATATGGGCGATGATAGCCCTTGCCATCGCAGCCGTGGTGCTGGTTTTGCTGCGGCGGGCGCAGGCGGCACGCGCGGCGCGGCGCGGCGCGTTTCTGGACGCGGCTGCCGTGTTGTTTGACCGGGTCAGGATCGCGCCAGCTGCCACCGGGTTTCCCCGGCTGGCGGGGCGGCATGAGGGCGCGGATTTCGACATTCAGGTGGTTCCCGATACGCTGAGCGTGCGCAAGTTGCCCGCGCTTTGGGTGCTGGTCAGTCTGCCGGGGCCGCTGCCCGTGACAGGGACGCTGGATGTTCTGATGCGGCCCACGGGGATGGAGACGTTTACCAATTTTTCCCGGTTGCCACTGCAGGTGCAGCCACCGCCCGGATTTCCGCAAGATTGCGCCATTCGCACCGATACACCGGGAACTGCTGCCTTTGCCGATGCGTTGCACGATGTGATGAGGGCTGTGGATACCGACAGGCTGAAAGAAATCCTGATCACACCGACCGGGGTGCGGTTGGTGTTTCTGGCGGAAGAGGCCAATCGCGGGCGCTATCTGCTGTTTCGCGACGCGGAAATGGGGCGTGAACCGCTGCCGCCGGCGCAGTTGGCACCGTTTCTGGCGGCGGCATGGAAACTGCGGCGTGCGGTTGAGGCAGTGACCGAAGAAAGGCGCAGCGCATGAAAAAGCCGTGGAACCCCTATCTGGTTCTGGCCATCGCCATCGCTCTGCCGGGTGTGGGGCAGGTGGTCAACCGCCAGCCACTGCGCGGATTGATCTTTCTGTTTTTCACAATTTTGCTGGGGGCTTACACGGTAAAGACCGCTGCGCCCGACGTATCCATGATCGGCAAATATGCGGGCGGGATCTTTGTCTGGGCGATAGCCATTTTGGACGCGTACAAGGTGGCGCGGGTCCGGTTTGAGGTTTGGCGCCACGCCACCGTCACGCCTGCGGATAGCTGATGATCGACAGGTAGCGGGCGGGAAGTTTGACAAGAACCTCGGGGCCGTGCTGGGCGTCGGCGTCAAAGAACAGGCTGTCGCCGGGTTCGAGGTGGAACAACTGATCGCCGTGGCGGTATTTGACCTCTCCCTCCAGCATATAGAGCAGTTCGATGCCTTCATGCTGAAACGTGGGGAAGGTGTCGGATTCGGTGGTGAGGGTGATCAGATAGGGTTCCACCACCACCCCGGAATTGTTTGATCCGATATGGCCGAGCAGGTGGTACTGATGCCCGGCGCGGGTGCCGCGACGGTCAATCTCCAGATGTTCGCCTGCCTTAACATGTTGAACTTCCCGGCGTTCTTCGAAGCCCCGGAAGAAGGATGTGATGGGGGTCGAGAAGGCGTGGGATAGAATTTGCAGCGTGGTGAGCGAGGGTGAGGTGATGCCGTTTTCGATCTTGGACAGCATCCCGATGGACAGGCCGGTGACGGAGGCGAGGTCGGCCACGGTCATCCCCTGCTGGCGGCGGAAAGCACGGACAGAGCGGCCGATGGCCATTTCCAGATTTCGTTCCGACAATTCGCGCACACGGTGGGGATCCTGGCTGAAGGCCGGTTTCGCCCTGGGAATGGAGATTTCCGGTGTCGCGTCCTGATCGTCCATACTGACCCGCCGAGTGAACAAAGGTGATATCTTTTTCACTATAGGGAAAGTCGGCAAGCGGACAAGTCGGCAAAATCACGTGCAGCGCCCGGTGCAGACGCCTGTGCAGCAAAGTGTATGCACGCAGCGAACTGCGTGGTGACGCATCAGTAAGCCGCGCGGGCCGCGGTTTCGAGGGCGTGGAACAGCGTGGCGGCCGAGGAGCGGGGGCCGATCACCGACAGATGGCCGGGGGCGCGGATCACGACGTAGCAGCCCAGATGTTCGATCACTGTCCGGGTGGCGGAACCGGGGCCGTGGGCGCGCAGATCATAGGCGCAAAGCCGTTCGAACATGGCGGGCAGGTCATTGCCGGTGACATCGAAGCGGGCCCAGGCGTCGGTCTGTTCGGTGAGGCTGGCGGCCTCTCCAAAATGGGGCTTCAGGATCGCGACGATATCTTCATGCGTAGCGAAGGGCGCTTCGACCATCCACATATCGGGCGAGAGCCAGAAAGCGGCATAGGTTGCCCCAGCGACCGCCTTGCCGGGGCTTGGCAGCGGGATACCTGCGGCATCGGCGATGTCGGCCACAGCCTTGGCTTCGCCGTGCCGAGTGGCGAGCGAGGCGAGCGCGGTATCCGTCACCTCGGTGATTGTGACGGGGCCGAGGGTGACGCTGTGGGCGGTATCATGGCCCAACGGCGTGATCGGTTTCAGGCGATGATCAGCCACGGAGGCGTTCTCCTTCCGGGTCGAAGAAGTGGGGCGAGACGATTTCGACCTCTACCTCTGTTTTGGCGAGCAGGTTCACGGCGCGCATCTTTTCACCGATGCGGGCGGAGCCGTTCTTCAAGTAGCCCAGCGCGATGGAGGATTTCAGATGCGGGGAATAGACGACCGAGGTGAGCCAGCCGCCATCATTGGCGGCGACCGGGGCTGCGCCGATGTCGAGGAAGTGCGAGCCAGCGGTGAGGGGTTGCGACGGGTCGACGGGTTTGACGCCGACGATGCGAAGGCCATCGTCGCGGGCCAGCCCTTCGCGTTGTGACAGGACCATGCCGATGGAGTCTTTCTTTTTCGACACCATCTTTCCAAGGCCCATGTTGAGCGCCGTGGTCTGGCCGTTGAGTTCGTTGCCCGCGACATGGCCCTTTTCCACGCGCATGACACCAAGGGATTCCGTGCCGTAAACGACGGCATCGAATTCCCCGCCCGCCTTGACGAGTTCGCGGATCATCGCGTCGCCATAGCGGGTGGGGACGGCGATTTCATAGGCCAACTCACCAGAGAAGGAGATGCGGAACAGCCGCGCGCGCAGGCCGCCCGCAACAGTGATGTTTCCGCAGGCCATGTAGGGGAAGGCCGCGTCGGAGATATCCTGATCGACGATCTTCTGCAGGAGTTTGCGCGCATTGGGGCCTGCGACGGAGAATTGCGCCCAAGCTTCGGTCGTGGAGATGAGTTGGACGTCCATATCCGGGTAAAGGCATTGGCGGACATATTCCATGTGCCGGAAGACGGGAACGGCATTGGCGGTGGTGGTCGTGGTCACCCATTCGTTTTCGCCCAGCCGCGCGGTGGTGCCATCATCCATGACGATGCCATCTTCACGCAGCATCAGGCCATAGCGGACCTTGCCGACGGGGAGGGTAGAAAAGGTATTGGCATAGACCTTGTCAAGGAAGGCCCCCGCGTCGCGGCCCTGCACGTCGATCTTGCCCAGCGTTGTGACGTCGCAGATGCCGGCGGAGGCGCGGGTTTGCAGCACCTCGCGGTCGACCGATTGGCGCCATGTGGTTTCGCCTGTGCGCGGGAACCATTGGGCGCGGAGCCACATGCCGACCTCGACAAAGATCGCGCCTTGTTCGGCCGCCCATTTATGGCTTGGGGTCAGGCGGGTGGGTTTGAATTCCTGCCCGCGCGAGCGGCCACCCAGCGCGCCGAGGGCGACGGGGGTATAGGGCGGGCGGTAGATGGTGGTGCCAGTTTGCGGGATGGATTTGCCGGTGAGTTCGGCCATCACGGCAAGGCCAAGGATGTTGCCCGTCTTGCCCTGATCGGTGGCCATGCCGAGGGTGGTGTAGCGTTTCAGATGTTCGACGGAGGTGAAGTTTTCCTGTTTCGCCAGTTTGACGTCTTTCACCGTGACGTCGTTCTGCTGATCGATCCAGGCGCGGCCCTTGCCTTCGGCTACATGCCAGAAGGGGGTGATGTTGACGGGGGCGTCTTCGGCCTTTGGCAGATCGGGGGCGTGGGTTTTGAGGCCGAGCGCTTCGAGGGCGGCGTTGGCTTGGGCGGCACCTGTTGTAAGGGCGGCATGGGTGGAAAGGTGGCCTGCTGCGGCCCCCGCGGCGGCCAGGTTCTTCGGGCCGTCATTGGGCGGGGTGAAGGCGTGGATCGCGTCGTTCCAGACGGGGCGGCCGCGATGGTGGCTGGCGATGTTGAGGTTCGGGTTCCAGCCGCCAGACACGCCAAGAGCGTTGACAGACATCGTTTCCGAACCACCGTTCGTATGGCGGATGGTGATGGATTTCAGGCCGAGTTTGCCCTGCGCGTCGATCACCTGTGCGCCTTTCAGGTGGCGGATGCAGGGGAGGAGATCGCCTTCTTGCCGCGTGTCGATGACGGCGGCGACATCCACACCTTTGGCTTGTAGGTCGGTTGCGGTGCGCAGGCCATCGTCATTGTTGGTGAACACCGCCACGCGGTCGCCCACAAGGGCGGCGTAGCGGTTGGCATAGGTGCGGAGCGCGCCAGCGAGCAGGATGCCGGGACGGTCGTTGTTTTCAAACGCGATGGGGCGTTCGATGGCCCCGGCGGCGAGGATCGCGTGGCGGGAATAGATGCGCCACAGGATCTGGCGCGGTTTGCCGGGCGCGGGGATGGGCAGGTGGTCGGAGACGCGTTCGACGGCGGAATAGATGCCGTGGTCCATCGCGCCCAGCACGGTGGTGCGGGGCATGAGGCGGACGTTGGGCATTTGCGCAAGGGTGCGGATGGTATCCTCGGCCCAATCGGCGCCGGAGTGGTTGCCGATGGTGAGGGTTTCAGCGTTCAGGCGGCCACCCATGCGGAAATCTTCATCGGCGAGGATCACCCGCGCCCCTGCGCGGCCAGCAGTCAACGCCGCCATCAGGCCAGCGGGGCCTGCGCCGATGATCAGGATGTCGCAGTGCAGGAAGCCCTTGTCATATTCATCCGGGTCGTCCTGTTTGGACAGGCTGCCAAGGCCAGCGGCGCGGCGGATGATTGGTTCGTAGAGCTTTTCCCAGAAGGCGGCGGGCCACATGAAGGTTTTGTAGTAGAAGCCTGCGGCGAAGAAGGGGGAGAGGTGGTCGTTGATCCCCATCAGATCGAATTTGAGCGAGGGGAAGCGGTTCTGGCTGTTGGCCTCCAGCCCGTCGAAAAGTTCGGCCACGGTGGCGCGGGTGTTGGGTTCCTGACGCGCGCCCGTCCGCAGTTCGACGATGGCGTTGGGTTCTTCGCTGCCCGCCGAAAGCGGGCCGCGCGGGCGGTGGTATTTGAAGCTGCGCCCCATGAGGCGGACGCCGTTCGCCAGCAGGGCAGAGGCCAGCGTGTCGCCGGGGTGGCCGGTATAGGGGTGGCCGTCAAAGGTGAAGCGGAGCGTCTTTGTGCGGTCGATCTGGCCGCCATTGATACGGTAGTCTTGCGTCATTTGCTGCGCCCCATGGAACGGGCCACATCGCGGGCGAGTTCGACCTTTGTGATCTCATGCGTCACGGTGTTGCGGGTGACGACGAGCCATGAGCGGTCGCCCTGTTCGTGATACCAAAGCTCGCGGTGTTCGCCTGCGGGGTTGTCGCGCAGGTAGAGGTAATCGTGGAAGGCGTCCTGTGCGGCGGTGGCGTCGGGGAAGGACAGGCCGTCGGGGCGGTCGATCAGGGCGGCGTCGCCGAGATAGGTGAATTCCTGCGCGTCGCGGGGGCCGAGGAGGGGGTGGTTGATGATCATTCTGTCGCCCTCAATGCAGGTTGGGCTGCGCGCCCTGCCCTTTTTCGTCGATCATCAGCCCCTTGCGGAAACGATCGAAGCGATAGGCGGTGGCGGTGGGGTGGGGTGTGTCGGTGGCCAGAAGATGCGCGAAGCACCAGCCAGAGGCGGGGGTGGCCTTGAAGCCGCCATAGCACCAGCCGCCGTTGAAATAGAGGCCGTCGATATCGGTGCGGTCGATGATGGGCGAGCCGTCCATCGACATATCCATGATCCCGCCCCATGAGCGCAGGAGGCGGGCGCGGCCGATCATGGGCATGAGGGACATGCCGCCTTCGGCCACATCCTCGACCACGGGCATGTTGCCGCGCTGGGCGTAGGAGTTGTAGCCGTCGATGTCGCCGCCGAAGACCAGACCGCCCTTGTCGGACTGGCTGACATAGAAATGGCCTGCGCCATAGGTCATCACCCCGTCGATCACGGGCTTGAGGCCTTCGGACACGAAGGCCTGCAACACGTGGGATTCGATGGGCAGGCGCATGTTCACATGCGACATGACCTTGGACGAATTGCCCGCCACGGCGACGCCGACCTTTTTCGCGCCGATGAAGCCACGGGTGGTGTCGACGCCCGTGACGCGGCCCGCTTCGGTGCGGATACCGGTGACTTCGCAATTCTGGATCATGTCCACACCGCGCATGTCGGCCCCACGGGCATAGCCCCATGCCACGGCGTCGTGGCGGACGGTGCCGCCGCGCCGCTGCGCCAGCGCGCCCTTGATGGGGAAGCGGGCATTGTCGAAGTTCAAGAAGGGGTACATGGCGCGAACCTGATCGCGGTTCAGAAGTTCCGCATCGGCGCCGTGCATGATCATCGCGTTACCGCGCCGGGTATAGGCGTCGCGTTGGGCATCGGTGTGGTAGAGGTTGATGATCCCGCGCTGCGACACCATGGCGTTGTAGTTGAAATCCTGCTCCAACCCTTCCCACAGCTTCAGGGAAAATTCATAAAAGGGTTCGTTGCCATCGAGCAGATAGTTGGAACGGATGATAGTGGTATTGCGCCCCACATTGCCGCCGCCGAGATAGCCCTTTTCCAGCACGGCGATGCGGGCCTGCTTGAATTCCTTGGCAAGGTAATAGGCCGTGGCGAGGCCGTGGCCGCCGCCGCCGATGATGATGTAATCATAGGCGGATTGCGGTTCGGGGTCGCGCCATGCGGGTTTCCAACCTTTGTGGCCTGTCAAAGCCTCGGCGATCACCCGGAAGCCGGAATAGCGCATGGTGTGTGTCCATCCTTGTTCTTGGGGGGACTATGGTGCTGCGGGCTGGAAAACATCCATCCGTTTCCGCCAAGGCCCCGTTCATAACCGACATTGGCTGCCCGGTGCCGGGGGTGTGATGGTGCGGGGTGCATTTCACATTGCATTTCTTGAATATGTAACTATGTTGAGCGCAAGATTAGGAAAGAGATGAGGTTTCCGATGACCGCCCTTGCAGTAGACATGACCGTTCGGCCCGAAGTGACCGGGTTCTTTGATCCGGCGACGAACACGATCAGCTATGTGGTGCGCGACCCGGCATCCGATGCCTGTGCAGTGATCGATTCTGTGATGGATATCGACTATGCGGCCGGGCGGATCACTTATGACCATGCCGATGAAATCATTGCCTTTATCCGCGACAAAGGGTGGCGGCTGGAGTGGTTGATCGAAACCCATGTCCATGCCGACCACCTGTCGGCCGCGCCCTATATTCAGGGCAAGCTGGGCGGGAAGATCGGGATCGGGGCGAAGATCACCGTGGTGCAGGACACCTTTGGCAAGGTGTTCAATGAAGGGACCGAGTTTCAGCGCGATGGAAGCCAATTCGACGCACTTTTCGAGGATGGCGATACCTACCGGATCGGTGGGATGGAGGCCTTTGCCATCCACACACCCGGGCACACGCCCGCCTGCATGACGCATGTGATCGGGGATGCGGCCTTTGTCGGCGATACGCTGTTCATGCCGGATGGCGGATCCGCGCGGGCGGATTTTCCGGGGGGCGATGCAGGGGTGCTGTATGACAGCATCCAGAAGGTGCTGGCCCTGCCCGATGCGATGCGGCTGTTCATGTGCCATGACTATGGCCCGAACGGGCGGGATATCCGTTGGGAAACCACCGTGGGCGAGGAGAAGGCGCATAACATCCATGTGGGCGCGGGCGCGACGCGGGAGAGTTTCATCAAGTTCCGGACCGAGCGCGATGCCAAACTGGCGATGCCGAAGCTGATCATCCCGTCCTTGCAGGTGAACATGCGGGCGGGGGAGATTCCCACCGATGCCAGCGGGCGGCCCATGCTGAAGGTTCCGGTGAACGGGCTGTGATGTAATGGCCGATCTGCGGCGGTATTTCCCAATACTGGGCTGGGCTCGCGCCTATTCGCGAGCCGATCTGGGCAACGATCTGCTGGCGGCGGTGATCGTGACGATCATGCTGATCCCGCAATCGCTGGCCTATGCGCTGCTGGCCGGGTTGCCGCCGGAGGCGGGGCTATATGCATCCATCCTGCCGATCCTGATCTATGCCGTCTTTGGCACGTCGCGCGTGCTGGCCGTGGGGCCGGTGGCGGTGGTGTCGCTGATGACGGCGGCGGCGGTGGGTGAGGTGGCGGCAGCGGGAACGGCGGATTATGCGACGGCGGCGCTGACACTGGCGGCGATGTCAGGCGCGATGCTGCTGGGGATGGGGCTGCTGCGGCTGGGTTTCATCGCGAATTTCCTGAGCCATCCGGTGATTTCAGGCTTCATCACGGCATCGGCGCTGCTGATTGCGGCGGGGCAGTTGGGGCCATTGCTGGGGGTGAAGGTCAGCGGGGATACGTTGCCGGAACTGGTGATGGGGTTGCTGCGCGGAATCGGCGGTGCGAGTTGGATCACCGCGCTGATCGGGGCGGCGGCGGTGGGGTTTCTGTTCTGGGTGCGCAAGCGGATGAAGAGCTGGCTGCGCGGGCTGGGCGTCCCAGTGCGGCTGGCCGATGGGTTGACGAAGGCGGGGCCGGTGCTGGCCGTGGTGGCGACGACGGTCGCTGTCTGGGGGCTGGGCCTTGAGACACGGGGCGTGGCGGTGGTGGGGGCGGTGCCGCAGAGCCTGCCGCCGTTTACATCGCCCGCCTTTGACCCGGACCTGTGGCGGGCGCTGCTGGTGCCGGCGCTGTTGATTTCGCTGATCGGCTTTGTGGAATCGGTTTCCGTGGCGCAGACGCTGGCCGCGCGGCGGGGGCAGCGGATCGTGCCGGATCAGGAGCTGGTGGCGCTGGGCGCGGCCAATCTGGGCGCGGCGTTGACGGGCGGGTTCCCGGTGACGGGGGGATTTGCCAGGTCGGTGGTGAATGCCGATGCCGGGGCGGCGACGCCTGCGGCGGGGGCCTTTACCGCGCTTGGCCTAGCAGCGGCGGCGCTGCTTTTGACGCCGCTTCTGTTCTTCCTGCCCAAGGCCACGCTGGCGGCGACGATTATCGTGGCAGTGCTGGGTTTGGTGGACCTGTCGGTGCTGCGGCGGACATGGGACTATAGCCGGGCAGATTTCGCGGCGGTGGCGGGGACCATTCTGGTGACGCTGGGCGCGGGGGTGGAGGCGGGGGTGTCCGTCGGGGTGGCGCTGTCGGTCCTGCTGCATCTGTGGCGGACGTCGCGGCCGCATGTGGCGGAAGTGGGGTTGATCGCGGGGACGCAGCATTTCCGCAATATCCACCGGTTTGAGGTGCAGACACATCCATCGCTGGTGACGCTTCGGATCGATGAGAGCCTGTATTTCGCCAACACCCGTTTTCTGGAGGATATGGTGATGGCGCGGCTGGCCGATGCGCCAGAGGTGCGGGATGTGGTGTTGATGTGTTCCGCGGTGAACGAGATCGACATGACCGCTCTGGAAACGCTGGAGGCGATCAACACGCATCTGCGGGGATTGGGTGTGCGGCTGCACCTGTCCGAGGTGAAGGGGCCAGTGATGGACCGTTTGCAGCGAACGCATTTCCTGCAGGCGCTGACGGGGCGGGTGTTTATCAGCCAGTATGATGCCTGGTGTGCGCTGATCGGCGTCTCTGGCGGGCAGGGATAAGGCAGAGACCGGCCTAGAACAGGAAGAGCTTCCACACCAGCAGCGCAACGCCGAAACCGAATAGAATTAGGCTGCCACGAGAGGCGATCGGCAAGGCGATGGACAGGAATGTCTTGGTTGCCGCAGTGATCTTGGGCGACACGTCTTTTGCCTTTCTGTTGAACGGCCATGCAGGGCCGTCGCGATAGAATGGCACAGGCAGTTACAGCCGTGGACGGTGCGAGGTCTGACGAAGTTCCGGACAAAGGTCTGATCTTAAAAGGAAACGGGCCCCGTCACCGGGGCCCGCCTGTCGTTCTGATGCCGCTGTTATTCGGCGGCTTGGGTCACGCTATCGCCAAGGATCGTGTCGCGGGCGACGCGGGCCTCAGGTGCCGTCAGGCTGCGGCGGGCCGAGGGGCCGTAGACGGTGAAATCCATGTCTTCCAGTTGCGGGAAGAGCGACAGGATTTCGTCGCGCGCCGCTTCGGCCAGCGACCCCCAACCGACATGGCCGGGATGGAAGCTTTCCGATGGCGCCCCTTCGGCATAGACGATTTCATGCGCGTCGAAGAGCATGTGGAAGTATTCCACCTCTGCCGCCTCTTCGGCACGGATCGTCTGGTCATTGACCAGTAGTTTGGCCGCGACCAGCACCTCGGGTTCGTCGAACAGCAGTTCCGCCTGCCAGCCCGAAAGCAGCATGCGGTGCTGGGGCGAGACGCGCAGGGTGCGCGTGTTGCCCAGGGTGCCTGCCTCGATCACGATCGGGGCGAAGCGGCCCTTGCCTTCGACGAGGCTGGACCCGATCCAGCGGATCGGCTGATAGCCGTGATCCATGGTCAGAACCAGATCGCCGGCGGCGAGGTCTTCGATCGCCTTTTCGCCTTCGGCCGTTAGGATGCGGCTGCCACGGGTGAAGCACACGACCCCGGTGTTTTCGAGGTTGAGCAGGTCACCCGCCACCGCCGCGCCGCCGTTCTGGATGCGCAGACCTGCCGCCCCTTGCAGGACACCATCCGCCTGATCGGCGCGGAGCCAATCGAGCGGGTTGTTGTACTGCTGACCGGGATTGGCCGCATTCCATAGGGCAAGGTTGGCATCATTGTAGAAGCCGGACAGATCGACGAAGTCATTGTCGTTGGTCGGTGCGCCATCGGTACCCTGGATGCCGGTGGTGGCATCAAAGTCGGTGATGGTGTCGGCCCCTTCGGCGACGAAGAGATCGGCCCCGATGCCACCGACCATGAGGTCAGCCCCGGCACCACCTGCCACACGGTCACGGCCCGCGCCACCCTGAAGGGTATCGTTGCCCGCGCCGCCAAGCAGCGTGTCGTTGCCCTCATCACCGACGAGCGAGTCGTTGCCGATGCCGCCGTCGATGCTGTCATCATCCAGCCCGCCGAAGATGTCATCGTCTCCGGCGTCGCCGATCAGGACGTCATTGTCGTCGAAGCCATAGATCGTGTCGTCGCCATCGCCGCCGCGGACGGTGTCTTCATTGTTGGCGGGCAACGGATCGGTGCCGTCATTGGGCAGATCGGCAGGGCTGGGGGCCGCGAGACCACCATAGAGCAGATCGTTGCCTGCGCCGCCGTCGATGTTGTCATCGCCTTCGTCGCCGAAGACGGTGTCGTCGCCTGCGCCGCCAAAAACGGTGTCATCGTCAACCCCGGCATCGATCGAGTCATTGCCGTCGCCAGCGTCGACCAGGTCGCCGTCATCGCCGGTGAGGATCGTGTCGTTTCCGGCGCCACCGATAACCGTATCGCGGTCATCCAGCGGGTCTGGATCGGACAATCCGCCAGCCTCATCCGGGATGGCCCCGGTGGCGCGGGTGTTGATGAAGTCGTTCCCGGCACCGCCTGTGACGCTGTCGCGCCCGTCGCCACCGAGGACGCTGTCATTGCCCTCGCCCCCGTCGATACGGTCATCGCCTTCGTTACCCGAAAGCGTATCGTTGCCGTCGCCCCCAAGCAGCGTGTCGTTGCCCAGATTGCCCTCGGCGATGTCATTTCCTGCGCCGCCGATCAGGCTGTCGTTGCCCTGACCGCCTTGCAGGCTGTCGTTTTCATCGCCGCCGTCGAGCGTGTCGTTGCCAGCGCCGCCAGCAAGGGTATCGAGCCCTTCGTTGCCAGTGAGGCTGTCGTCACCGTCGCCCCCGAGGAGCGAGTCATTGCCCGCACCGCCGGTCAAGGTGTCATTGTCGGCGCCGCCATCGAGCGTGTCGTTGCCGTCGCCACCGGCCAGCAGATCGCGGCCAGCCTGACCCACGAGCGAGTCATTGCCCGTGCCGCCATCGACGGTGTCGTTGCCGGCGCCACCATCGACCGTATCATCTCCGGACCCGGCGAGGATGCTGTCATTCCCGGCATTGCCAGCGACAGAGTCATTGTCGGCGCCTGCGTCGATGATGTCGTCGCCGGATCCGGCAACGATCGAGTCATTGCCAGCGCCAGTGCCGATGTTGATCGGGCCCTGCGCCCCCGCTCCCTGGACGGTATCGGCCCCAGAACCGGTGAGAACACGTTCGATATCGGCAAAGACGATATCGCCGCCCGCATCCGCATCCAGCCCGTTAACGTTGCCGTTCTCCGGGTTGGCATCGTAGTTGACCGTTTGGGCCGTCGTCCCCGAGGACAGGTCCAGCAGATCGCCCGCATCGCCATTGGCAGCATCGTCGGGGTTGCCATCGGTGCCATCGCTGCCGCCAAAGATCTGGGCCGCGAGATTGGGATCGGAGTTGTCGACGGTAAAGACATCGTCACCCGAGTTGCCTATGGCGGTATCGGCCCCGCCGACGATGATGTCATCATCGCCTGCGCCACCAACCACACTGTCGGCCCCTGCCCCGCCTTGCAGCGTATCAGCCCCGGTGCCGCCAAGCAGCGTGTCGTTGCCATCGCCACCGGCCAGACTGTCGGCATCGGCCCCGCCATCCAGCAGGTCATTGCCGTTGCCGCCCAGCAGGGTATCGGTGCCTGCATCGCCGGTCAGACTGTCGTTGTTGTCGCCACCGGCGAGGCTGTCGGCACCTTCGCCACCTGCCAGAGTGTCGTCGCCAAGGTCACCCGACAGGGTGTCATTGCCGGCATTGCCGATCAGGCTGTCATTGCCGACATTGCCCGACAAGCTGTCATTGCCGGTGCCGCCATCGACCGTGTCATTGCCGAGACCGGCATCGACCGTGTCATCGCCTTGGCCTGCAGCGACCGTATCGTTCAGGCCGTCGGCCCCATCGATCTGGTCACCTTGGCTATCGGAGTAGGGGATCCCGCCCGGCCCGGAGGTGGGCGTCATCAGATCGCCCGCCGTGGTTCCGTCGATCACCCCGTTGCTGTCGACCAGCACCCGCTCGATTTCCGAGAAGGCGATGGTGACGGTCTGGCCCGCGCCGTTCTGATACGTGGCGGTTCCGCTTTCAGCCCCGGTGAAGTTCACCGTAGCGTTGGTGAGGCCGCGCAGATCAAGCACGTCGCCCGCCCCGCCATTGGTGGGATCGGTCAGGTCCTCTGCGGATTCGCCGCCGATGACGGTGATGGCAGCGTTGCCGGTGAGGGCTGGGTTGACGCGGAGTTCGTCATCGCCATCGCCGCCTTCGGCACGGTCGCCTGCGCCGACGATGATGTCATCGTCACCCGCGCCGCCGAGCAGGCTGTCGGTGCCTTCACCCCCGGTAAGAGAGTCCGCCCCTGCGCCACCGGCCAACGTGTCATTGCCCGCGCCGCCATCCAGCGTGTCGTTCCCGGCGTCGCCCGTCAGGCTGTCTGCGCCATCGCCGCCAAGCAGGCTGTCGGCACCGTCGCCACCAAGGATGGTGTCGGCATCCGCGCCACCGTCGACGGTGTCGTCTCCGGCACCGGCGAGGATGGAGTCATTGCCCGCCCCGCCTGCGACCGTGTCATCATCGGCGCCAGCGTCGATCGTGTCATTCCCGGCACCGCCGAGGATGCTGTCTTCGCCTTCGTTGCCGTTCAGAACATCGGCATCATCGCCGCCATCCAGCGTGTCATTGCCCGCGCCGCCCTGTAGCGTATCGCGACCTTCGTTGCCCGTCAGGCTGTCGTCTTCTGCCCCGCCATCAAGGCTGTCATTGCCTGCGCCGCCGGCCAGAGTGTCACGGCCTTCGTTGCCGAAGAGCGTGTCGTCGCCGGTGCCGCCGGTAAGGCTGTCATCGGAAAGGCCGCCTTCGAGGACATCGTTCCCGGCACCACCATCGAGCGTGTCGGCCCCGCTGTTGCCGATCAGGCTGTCATCGCCAGCGCCGCCAGCCAGACTGTCATTGCCGGTGCCGCCATCGACGGTATCGTTGCCAAGACCGGCATCGACCGTGTCATTGCCTGCCCCTGCGGCGATATTGTCATTCAGCCCGTCCGCGCCGTCGATCTGATCGCCTTGCGGATCGGTGAAAGGCGTACCCCCCGGGCCGCTGGTGGGTGTCATCAGGTCGTTGCCGCCCGATCCATCCACCACGCCATCGGCGCTGCTGAGAACGGTTTCGATTTCCGAGAAGTTGATCGTGACCAACTGGCCTGCCGCATTGCGATAGGTCGCCGTGCCGCTTTCCGAGGTGCCGGTGATCGGGTTTGGATTGGTGTAGACGACCGTAACGTCCGTCAGCCCGCGCAGATCCAGCACGTCGCCGATGCGGCCGTTCGGGTTGTTGGTCGGGTCGATAATCGCCTCTTCGACGGTCTCGCCGCCGATGACGGTGATGGGTGCTGTGCCTGTCAGCGTCGGATCGACGGTGAATTCGTCATCCCCTGCGCCGCCCTGCGCCGTGTCGCCCGCGCCGACGACGATGTCATCATCGCCATCACCGCCCACCAGAGAGTCATTGCCCGCGCCGCCATTGAGCGTGTCGGACCCGTCGCCGCCGGACAGCGTGTCGGTTCCGTCGCCGCCGGTCAGGCTGTCATTGCCGGTGCCACCGCCAAGGCTGTCATTGCCCGCGCCGCCATCCAGCGTGTCATTGCCCGCATCCCCGGCGAGCGTGTCATTGCCGGTACCGCCGATGACGCTGTCCGCGCCATCACCGCCGGTCAGGCTGTCGTCATTCGCGCCGCCATCCAGCGTGTCGTCGCCTGCGCCACCATCCAGCGTGTCGTTGCCTTCGTTGCCGGACAGGCTGTCATCGTCGGCACCGCCGTCGATGCTGTCATTGCCGAGGCCACCGTTGAGGGTGTCCTGTCCGTCATTGCCCTGCAGCGTGTCGTCGCCCGTGCCGCCATCGACGGAGTCGTCGCCGCCCCCTGCAGCAATGGAGTCGTTGCCAGCGCCGCCAGCAACGGTGTCGTCGCCCGCGCCTGCGGCGATGGTGTCATTGCCCGACCCGCCTGCGACAGAGTCATTGCCCGAACCGGTATCCACGACGATGGGGCCGGTGGAACCGCCGCCATTGATCGTGTCATTGCCGGAACCGGTCAGAACCCGTTCGATTTCAGCAAAGGCAAGGTCGGTGCCTGCATCGGCGTCCAGCCCGTTGACGGTGCCGGATTCCGGGTTGGCCGCATAGGTGACCACCTGGCCGGTCGTTCCTGCCGACAGGTCCAGCACATCGCCCGCGTTGCCGTTGGCCGCATCATCCGGTGCGCCCGACGTGCCGTCGCTGCCGCCATCGATGGAGGCGTTGATATTGGTCGCAGGATCGGTGCCATCGAGCGTGAAGACGTCATCGCCCGTGCCGCCCGTGGCCGTATCCGCGCCGCCGACAGCGATGTCGTCATCGCCCGCGCCGCCGACAAGCTGATCGTTGCCCGCGCCGCCAGCGAGGGTGTCGGACCCCTCGTCGCCTGCAACACTGTCATTCCCAGCGCCGCCGGTGATGCTGTCATTGCCAGTGCCGCCAGAGACGGTGTCATTGCCGAGCCCGGCATCGACCGTGTCATTGCCCGCACCTGCCTCGATGGTGTCGTTCAGTTGTGCGCCATCCAACTGGTCGCCTTCGAAATCGACAAAGGGCGTGCCGCCCGGGCCGGAGGTGGGGGTAATCAGATCACCGCCTGCCGTGCCATCCACGATCCCGTCAGAATCGCGCAGGATGTTTTCGATCTCGGAGTAGTTGATCGTGACAGTTTCACCCGCCGCGTTGGTAAAGGTGGCCGTGCCGCTTTCGGCACCCGTCGGTGTCACAGTCACGCCATTGAGGCCGCGCAAGTCCAGCACGTCGCCAATCCGGCCGCCCGGGTTGTTGGTCGGGTCGATGACCGCCTCTTCAAGGTCTTCACCACCGATGATGGTGATGGGTGCTGTGCCGGCAAGCGTCGGATCGACGGTGAATTCGTCATCCCCCGTGCCGCCCTGCGCCGTGTCGCCCGCGCCGACGACGATGTCATCATCGCCATCACCGCCCACCAGAGAGTCATTGCCCGCGCCACCCTGCAGCGTGTCAGAGCCGTCGCCGCCGGACAGCGTGTCGGTTCCGTCGCCGCCGGTCAGGCTGTCATTGCCGGTGCCACCGCCAAGGCTGTCATTGCCCGCACCGCCATCCAGCGTGTCATTGCCTGCATCCCCGGCCAGCGTGTCGTTGCCAGTGCCGCCGATGACGCTGTCCGCGCCATCGCCG